>ENA-OWPI01000740-OWPI01000740.1-marine-metagenome-genome-assembly--contig:-NODE-740-length-41694-cov-6.540861_pt1 | contig 41694 bp, 31 predicted proteins | sample MGYA00238138_ERZ651775 | MGnify/ENA primary metagenome ERZ651775 (study PRJEB26906, sample SAMN06265043) | marine metagenome | isolation source: Helgoland LTER site | place: Germany:Helgoland, sampling...
ATAGATATATGGGATCTTTTTCATCATTGGATGCTGTGGCAAAGCCGACCCCTGGCACGTTCACTATAGCTCTGATAATATCCTCATGCGCATTTGGTATCTCCTTTTACATTTAGTCCTTGTACCAAATTCGGATTGTTTTGTCTTGAGATCCCGTGATATTAATTCCATTTGGCAAAGTTAGCACGGAAACAGCATGAGTGTGTCCTTCGAGGGCGTACTTAACTTTACCTGTTGCTGTATCCCAAATGCGAGCAGTACCGTCCCAAGAGCCACTAACAAGCTCTTCTGGTACTGCTTGACTTAATGAGTTGACTGCTCCTTCGTGACCTTCGAATACCATCATTGGATTACCCTAAGAATCAACATGCATGATTTTCATGTCCTTACTGGCAGAGTAAAAGCCATTTTTGCCAATACTAAGATAAACAAAATAAAATTAATCAAATATTTAGAGGCTACTTACTGTTTTTGAACAGCTAAAATGAATCCTTCATGATAGGTGAACTCCTTTGCAAATTCATAAAACTTTAGGTCTTTTTCTTTGCTCAGATCGCAGAGCTTCACGGATGTGTCTATTGAACCCGAAACAATTGAGTCGCCTTCGAGTACGTCTAAGCATCGGACGGTTCCGGAGTGAATAGCAAGGCTTTATAAGAAATTGAATTCGTTGCCAGCTGCCTGGCTGCCATCGTTTTCGACTAAACTTGTCATTTTTATGTTAACCAAAATTTTCTAAAATGTTATACAATTTTTGAATTTAATTGTTTAAATAACAGTTCGACACTTTCAGGAATTGACGACTTATTCGTGTTAATGTGAATGTCAGCACTGTCAGGCTTTTCATAAGGGCTAGATATTCCTGTAAAATTCTTTACTTCTCCCAAACGTGCTTTTTTGTATAATCCTTTGACATCTCTATGTTCGCATGTTTCAAGTGTGCTGTCAATATATACCTCAAGAAAATCATTTTCTGAAATAATTTTTTTTGCCTGAATACGATTTTCTTTGAATGGGGAAATAAAAGCAGTAATTACGATATGTCCGGTCTCTACGAATAATTTTGTGATTTCGGCTACACGTCTTAAGTTTTCGATTCGATCTTTATTCGTGAAATCAAGATCTTTATTTATACCAAGTCTAGTATTGTCGCCATCCAAAACAATGGAATGCATACCTATTTCAAATAATTTTTGATGAAGACCATTCGCTAATGTTGATTTTCCCGATCCAGAGAGGCCTGTAAGCCATAATGCAATGCCACGATGACCATTCCGTTTTTCATAACTTGATCGGTCAATTTGGTAAGCCTGGTGGATTAAATTATTCAAATTTCTTTTTCCTTGTTTGTATCCTGATTCCTATGCGGTAAGCCCAAATTTACTCTAAACCAAATGCGTTCATGAAAGTAGTACAATAACAGTTTTGTAATTACCTCAACTCCACCAATTTTTAAACCAGTGATGGGATTCCCTGTTATGAACCATCCGATAATCATTGTATCTATAGTTCCAAGCAGTCTCCATGTAATGGTTTTGGCAACATGGCGCTTTACAGAGGGGTCTTTAAATAAAACTAAATCTAAAATCATAATACGGCTTCGCCACTCTCAGTCCCATGTTGATTTGTGGAATTGAGTATCCCCGAAGGATATATATTTAAAAGACTATTCCTTACTCCAAAGTAAGAGAAATGGTTCTTTTTGTTTTTTTGTATATCTATCGAACTCATCAGAAGTCATGGATACGGCACGAATTTTTCGTGCAATTAAATCCTCAGCTTTTTCAATGAGTTCTTGTAATATCTTTTTATCAATTTTTCCCGTGACAACGACATCAATGATTCCAGAATCTTTTCCCTTGGCGTAGTCACCAATCAAGTAGGCATGTTCAACTGATCCAAGTCGTTGAATGACGGATTCAATAATAGAATCAATACCTGTGATTTTACTAACGATACTTTTTATTTCTGGAAATAGGGGATGTGTTGTTTTGGCATTGTACATAACAAGGTTTCCTTTCGCTTCGCTTTCTAGAAGTCCCGCTTCTTTTAAGCGGTTTAATTCTAGTCGGACTGAATTGGTGCTTTCTTCGAATTCACTTGCCAATTCTCGAAGATAGGACTTCATGGTTGGGTTCAAAAAAAACTTAACCAGCAGTCTAACTCTTGTCTTTGATGTAATTAATGCATCTAACATTGAGTAACAAATTTACTCGTTTTATGCATTAAATTGAAACTTTAATGAATATTTATCAACAATTAATGAACAAAACTAAGTGCTCAAATAATTTTTGACATAATCCTCTACGCCTTCTTCAAGAGTGTGAAAAGGTGAATTATAACCCTGTTCTTTGAGCTTTGTCATGTCAGCTTCAGTGAAATACTGGTACTTATTACGAATGTCTTCGGGTGTATCAATAAATGAAATGTTAGGCTCTTTGTTCAGAGCAAGAAATGTGAGCTTTGCCAGATCGTAAAATGTTCTTGCTTCTCCAGTCCCTACGTTATACAATCCTGAAGTAATTGATCCTTTATACATAAACTCTATAATGGAAACTACATCTTTGACATAAATAAAATCTCTTAATTGTTCACCGTCTTTGTAATCTTTATGATGGCTTCGAAATAACTTCATGCCTCCGGTTTTTTCAATCTGATTGAAGGTGTGAAAAATAACACTTGCCATCCTGCCTTTATGACCTTCATTGGGACCGTAGACATTAAAAAACTTTAATCCCGCCCAAAAAGGAGGAGTGATTTTTTGATTTAAAACCCATTGGTCAAAATTATTTTTTGAATCTCCATATGGATTGAGAGGAGTGAGCTTCTGAACAACGTCATGATCGTCCTTGTAGCCATGTTCACCCATACCGTAAGTTGCGGCACTGCTCGCATAAATTAATGGGATATTCTTACTTGTACAAATATTCCAAATGTCCTGACTATACTTTACGTTTAGGACTTCATGTATACGATAGTCCATTTCTGTGGTATCCGTTCTTGCGCCTAAATGAATTACATAATCAACGATGTGACCATTTGAGTTAAACCATTCTATAAATTCTGATCTGTCAATTTTTTTGTGACAGTTTAAGTCTAGGTGATTGACTTTCTTATTCTCTTTCGTAAAATCATCTACGAGTATAAGGTCATTTTCATTATCCTTATTGAATTGCTCAGCTAGAAAACTGGCAATAAATCCTGCTGCACCAGTGATTACAATCATGATTTTTGGTTAGAATAAACCGTTAATTTCAGCATCAATGGAGTGAATGATTTTACCAAGGTCTTCTTGATCTTCTGGAAATCGATTGTTGTCAATATCGATAATTAACATTTTTCCTTTGTCATAGGTGGATATCCATGCCTCATATCTTTCGTTGAGACGTTTAAGATAATCCAATCGAATACTTTCCTCATAATCTCTTCCTCGTTGCTGGATTTGATTTACTAGGGTAGGTACACTTGCTCTTAGGTAAATAAGTAGATCTGGAGCCGACACAAAAGAATCCATTAAATTGAACAGAGAGAAGTAGTTTTCAAAGTCCCTTGTTGTCATTAGTCCCATGGAATGAAGGTTAGGCGCAAATATAAAAGCGTCTTCATAAATGGTTCTGTCTTGAATTACAGTATGTTCTGTTTTTTTGATTTCTTGAACCTGCGTAAAGCGGCTATTCAAGTAATAAATTTGCAAATTAAATGACCAGCGTTGCATGTCATGATAAAAGTCATTTAAATAAGGATTGTGATCGACATCTTCAAAATGAGTTTCCCATCCGTAATGCTTGGAAAGCATGTTGGTTAATGTTGTTTTACCTGATCCTATATTTCCTGCTACAGCAATATGCATATTTCAATTTTTTACAAGTGACTAAGTTAAGATAATAGATGAACTCCTTTACTGATTAGTCAGGATAATATTCATAAACTTTAATCTCATCTTCGGAGCTAAAATAAAAAGAATTCCCCATTATTTTAAGTTCATTGGCATTAATTTCTTCTGCAGAAATTATTTTCTTTTCTTCAGATTCTAAATGGCTGAATTGAATATGTTTGTTATTCCAATCTACAATAAACTCCTTATAAAAAACAAGTTCTTTATGTAGGCTTGGTAGCTCTTTTTTCAAATTTAAAAACATATCGAGTTGATAAACTTTTCCTGTAGAAGTTCTTATGAATAAATCGTTATTATACTCCTTGATTTCTGAAATTTCGGCATCCAGACCTAAAACCCCTTCCAGATTTGATACTTTTTGAATTACAGTATTGCTTTTGGTATTAATTAAAAACAAGGTGGAGTTAAATTGATCATAAACATAGATGAGGTTCGGGCGGCCGGAAACCGCACAAAACAATGCGTATTGAATTTCCAATTCTTCAAGATCGATACATGCCGACTGAATGCTTAATGTGTTGTCAATTAAACAGATTTGCTGTTGAGTTTGTGAAAATAAATACGTTTTAAGTGCATTAATAGGTAGAATTTGATCAATGTCACCAATGGATTTAATACTCTGTGAAAAACTCGGGAGTTGTCCCTGAGATTTCTTGTCCAATATGTTCTCTCCGTAAAAGTAAATGTTTCCTGTATTGTCTGGAACCCACAATTCTAGATTGTTTTTTTTCGAAAAAGACTGCTTGTGTTTTAAAGACTGCGCATTACTTGTGAACAAGACCAAAAGAAAAGGATAAAACAGTATGAATTTAAGCACTATTAAATGTATGAATTTCTATCTGATTTCAAATGTAAATCAAATATTTCTTCAATGAACGTTCTGTCCTGATTTAAACGGGGGATTTTGTGTTGCCCGCCGAGTTTGTTTTTTGATTTCAACCATTTTTCAAAAACGTCATGACCAATCATCTTTATTTTAGGTTCAATCATATTGATTGAGCTACTTCTTTTGCCTTCATAATCAACATTGAGTTCCTTTAATGATTGATCAAGGATTTCACTAAACGTATTCATGTTTTTGGGAACGACATCAAAAGCAATGGCCCATTCATGACCTCCATTTTGGGATTCATTTTCAAAAAATGGCGCTACTGTATAGTCTTTAATCTTGGCATTACAGCATTGAGCCGCACGTGTAATTGCCCTCTCTGCGTGAATAATAAGTAGTTTTTCTCCAAATGAATTAATAAATTGGGTTGTTCTGCCTGTTATTTGAAATCTATAGGGTCGGTTTTCTACGAATTTGATTGTGTCCCCAATAATGTACCTCCATAGTCCTGCTGATGTTGAAATAACTAGGGCGTATTCTTTTTCAAGCTCTACTTGATCTAAAGAAAGAACAGTTTTGCTATTGAGCCCTTCAAAATCAGACATTGGAATGAACTCAAAAAAGATATGAGAATCGACCAATAATAATAAGTCTTGAGTTTCAACTTGATCTTGTAAGCCGAAATAACCTTCGGATGAATTGTAGGCTTCAACATAATTCATTTGAGGTTTAGGAAAAAGTGCTTTGAATGATTCCTTGTAGGGTAAAAAATTCATGCCTCCGTGCATATAGAGCTCTAAATTTGGCCATACTTCATGAATATGTTCTTTTCCTGAAATCTCTAGTACTTTTTTCATTAATAAAATGGTCCAGCTGGGTAATCCTGCTATAATACAGATGTTTTCGTTTAGTGTGGCATGGGCCATTTTTTCTAATTTTTCTTCCCAATCATTCATTAAAGCAATTTCTCTTTTGGGTGTCCTTCTTATTTCAGTCCACCACGGGAGGTTTTCTACAATAAAGGCTGATAAATCACCAATACTTGTATCATTGGACATACTATGAATCTGGGTGCTCCCACCAATAATCAAGTGTTTTGCATTGTACAACTTTCTATTTCGAAAATTTTGATAATACAGTGCAAGAAGGTCTTTGCCTCCTGCATAATGATTTTCGTAAAGAGAATCTACTGTGATTGGAAGAATTTTTTCTCTTTTAGTGGTAGTGCCTGAGGACTTTGCAAACCAGCTTGTCCTTCCAGGCCATAAAACATTTTCTTCACCCTTTATTTGACGATCAATATATGGTTTTAGTGAGTCATAATTAGATAGGGGAACATTTTTCTGGAATTGCAACACAGAATCACATGATTTAAAATCATGTTTTTTACCAATAACAGTGCTGTTAGCAGAATTTAATAAGTAATTAAGATTTTCCTTTTGACAGACTATAGGGTGGTTTGAAAAACGTTCAATTCTTGGGAGTCGTTTTTTTATAATATGCGAGAAAACCGCATTAAAAGGCATACAAAATGGTTGAATGAATTAACCCCAAATAAGAATACTAACAACGATTCCAAGTGCTATTACAGTGAAAATTGTACCTAAAGCTGCAGTTGATTCTTCAAAAAAATTATCAGACATGTTCTAAATTTTGTTTAGACAAAAATAACTAAAAGGTTTGTTCGGACAACATCTATAGAAAATTAATCTCGCCCTCCCATGATTCTTAAAAGTGATAAAAATAGGTTGATGAATAAAATATATAACTGTAAACCACCTATGAGAGCCAGTTTATTCCTTGATTCAGAATCCATTTGAGTACTTTGAGCTACTTTTTTCAAGGATTGCATGTGATATGCAGTCAGACCTGTAAAAACAAAAACACCAACACAGGCCAAAATAAAATCAAAAAACGCATTGCCTACAAACATATTGACGATTCCAGCAATGAACATTCCGATAAAAACCATGTATAAAAGGCTGCCAAACTTAGATAAGTCAGTTTTGGTGGTATAGCCTAAAATGGCCATTCCGGCAAAAGCTCCAGCTGCGACAAAAAACGTTGTCGCTATAGAAGCCATGTCGTAAACAAGAAATATGCTCGCTAACGATAAGCCCATAAGCCCAGAGAATAACGCGAATAAAACCATTAGCAAAGATGTAGATAAGCGATTGTATCCCCATTGAATGAGAAAACTTAAGGCTAGAGGAGAAAACATAGCAACCCAGAACATAGGGGACATGCCAGTAGGGGTTACGAACCAGTCGATAAATAGACGTTCATCCGTTCCTATGGTGTAAGCAACTGTCCCAGAAATACCTAAGGCAACAAACATGTAGGAATATACTGATCTGAAAAACGCTCTTGTTATTTCGGCAGTAAAACTGCTTTCACTTTGGTCATACATGAATCAATATTATTTTATGAGGTTAATAAATTCTTTTCTTGTGGTGTCATTTGATAAGAACAAGCCGGTAAATGCACTTGTTGTGGTTGCAGAATTTTGTTTTTGAACTCCACGCATTTGCATGCACATATGAGAACACTCGAGAACTACAGCTACGCCTTTTGGCTCTAATGTCCTCTGTAAACAATCTCGTATTTCAATAGTAAGACGTTCTTGTACTTGTAATCTTCTTGAAAAGGTATCTACTACACGAGGTATTTTACTCAAACCTACAATTTTCCCATTAGGGATGTAAGCGATGTGTGCTTTTCCGAAAAAAGGCAATATATGATGTTCACATAGGGAATAAATTTCAATATCCTTAACCAATACCATTTCCGAATATTCCTCATGAAATATGGCTTGTTTAACTATTTGGTCTGGATCAACTTCATAACCGTTCGTCAAGAATTTCATTGCTTTTGAAACGCGTTCAGGGGTTTTGATAAGGCCTTCTCTATTTGGGTCTTCTCCTAAGTCCTTTAAAATCTCTCTGTAATTGTTTTCGATATTATTTTCTTTCACTATATTTTTTCTTTATCAAACAGATGCTTTCTAAAATGGTTCTTTCCCACCAAAATATTCAACAAAATTATTCTCAGTTTCTACCAGTTTTATTTTGGCGAGTTCTCCACCCAGATTTAAAATGTCTTTTTCTATTTGTTCCCAGATACCTATCACGAGATTTTCTGTTGAAGACATTTTCCCTGACATGAAATCTACATCTAAATTAATGTTTTTATGATCAATTTTCTCAATGACACCATTCTTTAGAATATCACCCAATTCTTTGAGGTTTATTACAAATCCTGTGTCTTTTGAGGGTATGCCTTTGACAGTAACAAAAAGCTCGAAATTGTGACCGTGCCAATTTTGATTGCTGCATTTGCCAAATACTTTCTCGTTTTCTTCATCACTCCAGTCATCTCTGCGTAGTTTATGAGCGGCGTTGAAAGTTTCTCTTCGCGTGATGTATATATTTTTCAATTTAAGTTTTGTTTAGATGTTGTTATTAATTCAGACTTGTAAATGATGTCTCGATCTAATTCTGTAAGCGATACCGATTGTATCGTATTGGCAAGGTTTTCTTGATATGGAATTTTGATTTTCACATAATTTTCTGTGAATCCATACATCATACCGCTATTGTCCTCATTTTCGAAAAGAACTTTTCTTTCGGTGTTTTTGTTTTTTGCGTAGAAGGCCCTTTTCTTTCGGTCTGAAAGTAGGTGTAAAATTTGGCTCCTCTCTTTTCTCTTCGACATGGGTACGACATCGCCCATTTTCTTTGCCGTCGTGTTCGCTCTTTCTGAGTAGGTGAAAACGTGTAAATATGAAACGTCTAACCTTTTTAAAAAATTCAATGTGTCATTGAAGAATTCATCTGTTTCTCCAGGGAACCCAACAATTACATCCACTCCAATACAGGCATCAGGCCTCAAGGATTTGATCAGATGTATTCGATTTTCATAAAGCTGTGTATCATATTTCCGTCTCATCGCTTTTAACATCTCATCATTTCCCGATTGAAGAGGTATGTGAAAATGAGGAGCGATTTTTTCTGCATCCCTCAAACAAAAGTGAATGATTTCGTCTGTCAACAGGTTAGGCTCAATAGATGAAATTCTAAATCTGTCAATTCCTTTAACTTGATCTAATTCTTTGATTAAAGAATAAAAGTTTTCTTTTCCGCCTTGGCCAAAATCACCGATGTTTACACCAGTTAAAACTACTTCTTTGACACTTGTTTCTGCAATCTTTTTGGCTTCAGATAGCGTGTCTTTTATCGATGCATTTCTGCTTTTCCCTCTTGCCAATGGTATGGTGCAAAAGGTACAGAAATAGTCACATCCATCTTGGATTTTAAGGAAAGACCTTGTGCGGTCCCCCAAAGAAAACGAGGGAATAAATTCTTTGGTTTTTTTGATGCTATCATATGATACATGGACTTCATCAGAAGATGTATGCTCCATTTCATCAAGATGCTCCATGATATTGAATTTCTCATTTGCGCCCAATACCATGTCAACACCATCCATCTCTGCGATTTCTTTTGGTTTTAATTGGGCAAAACAACCTATTATCACGACGAAACAATCAGGATTAAGTCTTTTGACTCTTCTCACCAATTGCTTACATCTTTTATCTGCATTTTCAGTAACAGAACAAGTATTTACAATGAAAATGTCAGGATGCTCGTCGAGAGCAACCTTTGCTATTCCAACGTCTTCAAACAATCTCGAAATTGTTGAAGTCTCCGAGAAGTTGAGCTTACACCCAAAGGTATGAAAAGCGACTTTTTTAAATTGTATCATAATTTGTTGGTGCAAATTTAAGAGTTCATTGAGTTTATTCAAAAAGAATGAGAACTAATTCCATTTAAATAGTATGGAAAATAGAGATATTCCTTAATTTTGCAAAAAAAAAATCATGCAGTTTGATATTGCTATTGTTGGCGGGGGTATTGTAGGAGCAGCAACCTTTTATAAAATCCAAAAAAGGAACCCAACATTGAAATTGGCTTTGTTTGAAAAGGAGGAGGCATTGGCAGCTCACCAAACAGGTCACAATTCTGGAGTTATTCATTCGGGATTGTACTACAAGCCGGGTTCTCTAAAGGCAAAGAATTGCATCGAAGGACGACACGAATTGGTCGATTTCGCGAAGACTCATGGAATAGATCATGATGTTTGTGGTAAAGTAGTAGTGGCAACTGACGAAAAAGAAATCCCTAATATGGATCGAATTTTTGACATTGGCACGGAGAATAAAATTGAAGGGATTGAAAAAATCAATGCCGATCAGGTAAAGGAAATAGAACCCTTTGTCAAATCTATAGGTGGGATATGGGTGCCTTGTACGGGTATTATTGATTTTGTTGGAGCAACAAAAAAAATGGTGGAACTGGCTCTTTCCATTAATCCCAATAGTAAGGTTTTTATGGGGCATGAAGTAAGTAGTATTTCTAAAGAAGATTCATTCTCTATAATACATTCTAACAAAGGCGACCACAGTTCTAAATACTTGGTGTTCTGTGCCGGATTGCAAGCAGATCGCTTAGCGAAAAAAGATGGAGTAAATTTAAAAGAAAAGGTCGTTGGATTTAGAGGGGATTACTATGAACTAACCGAGAAGGCAAAAGGCAAAGTAAAGAATTTAATCTACCCAGTACCGAATCCTGACTTTCCTTTTCTAGGTGTTCACTTTACAAGAATGACAAATGGCGAAATCGAGTGTGGACCCAATGCTGTATTTACATTTAAAAGAGAGGGATATAATAAAACAGATTTCTCATTAAAAGACACGGCTGATGCTTTGAGTTATGGTGGTACTTGGAAATTGTTTTTCAACAATATGTCATTTGGAATTAATGAATACCGAAGAGCGTTTTCAAAGCGTTTGTTTCTAAAGACCTTGCAAAGGATGATACCTTCATTAGACGACACTGATATTCATCCGGGTAGAGCAGGAGTGAGGGCTTTACTTTTATCCCAGGACGGCGATACGAGAGACGACTTTAGGATAGAATACCATGGCAATTCAATTCATGTTTTAAACGCACCGTCTCCAGCTGCTACTGCATCATTAGCAATTGGTAATTATGTGTCTAAAGAAGCTGAAAAACATTTTTCACTTAAGTAATCAAGTTAATAAACATACTGTATGTTGATAATATTTTTTAATCTTGTTACTTATCGAAATGAAATAAAATTAACTTTAAGAAAAACACGATATGTTTGACAACGAAGATGATGATAATGGTGAGAAATTCTTAAAAGAAGATCTTGAACAATTCGAATCATATCTTAAAGGGGTTCAAATTGGATTTATGGATAGTGATCGGATAGAGGCCATAGTGGACCACTATCTAATTAACGGGAATTTCTCCAAAGCGAAAGTCGCTGCAGATTTTGCATTGACCAACTTTTCATACAATCATATTTTTCACCTTCGGAAGGCTCAGGCGTTGGGAGGTTTAGGGAAATTGAATGAGGCACTCGCAATTACAGACAGTATTGAGAATTTCGGAATGCTTTCTTTTGAATATTTTTTAACAAAAGCCTCTCTATTTAGTCAGTTACGCGATGCTAAAAATGCAATTAAGAATTACAATTTAGCGATTGAAGCATCAGGAGATGAAGATATAGATGATATCTATCTTGACATTGCAATGGAATATCAAAATTTAGGCAATTTCAACGAAGCTATTGGTGTTTTAAAAACAGCCTTAGCGGTTAATTCTGAAAATGAAGGTGCTTTATACGAGATCGCCTTTTGTTACGATCAATTGGGAGACTACAATTTAGCTATTGAATGCTACACTCAATTCATTGATGAGAATCCATATTCATTTACGGCATGGTATAATTTAGGAAACGCATACAGTAAAATAGAAAATTTTGAAAAAGCACTTTGGGCTTACGATTATTCTATTTTAATCAATTCAAATTTTGGACCAGCGCATTTTAACCTTGCCAATGCTTATTTGTCAAAAGAGAAATTTTACAAAGCAATTGAACACTTCAATGAGTGTATGAGAATTGACGGAGATGACGCGACAGCGTATTGCTACATTGGAGAGTGTTATGAGCAGCTAAATGAATTAGAGCTTTCGAAACACCATTATAAAAGAAGTCTAGAGCTTGCACCTATGTTTTCAGAGGCGTGGCTGGGTCTCGGGATTATTGAAGACCTTGAGGGCAATACGAACGAAGCCATCATCTTAATAGAGAAAGCACTAGAGTTTGACCCAAATAATGCGGGGATAATGCATGTTTTGGCTGGAGCATTTGAAAAAATAAATGAAAATGACCGAGCAGTAGAGCTTTATAAAAAATCACTTGAAATCAATCCCAATGATGAGGAATGTTTATCGGATTACATTGAATTACTAACCGAAACCTCTCCTCAAAATGCTTTTTCAGTGTTAAAAGAATTCATGGACGAACATCAGTCAAATAAAATCTCTTCCATTCTTGAGGTTAATCTTTTCTGGCTTCTAGGTCAAAAAGCTGAAGCATTACAATTGTTCTCCAAATGCATTCAAGAAAATGGCACTAAGGCCAAATCAATTTTTGAAATCAATCCAAACCTATTGGATGATCAAGATTTTTTAGATATATCACAAGATTAATTACAAAAATGAATTTTAAATTATCCTACATCCCTAAGCGGTCTGAAAAGCCTCGTAAACAAGGCGTTACGATGATGATGGACAAGGGTTTAAGTATTAGAGAAACAGAAGATTTTATTGAATCATCCGGTCATTTAACGGATATTATAAAATTTGGATTCGGTACATCCTATGTCACTCAAAACCTTAAAAAGAAGATTGAATTATACAAACAAGCCGGTATACGTCCGTATTTTGGAGGAACTTTGTTTGAAGCATTTTATGCTCGAGGTAAATTTGATGAATACATTAAAGTTTTAAATCAATATGATTTAGACCTGGCTGAGATTTCGGATGGGTCAATTATAATCCCTCATGATATCAAATGTGAACTCATCGAGAAAATGTCCAAGGACAGAACCGTAATGTCTGAGGTTGGCTCCAAAGATTCGGGGATATTAATTTCTCCGGCTAAGTGGATAAGAATGATGCAGTCAGAGCTACAAGCTGGAAGTTGGAAAGTAATTGCAGAAGGTCGAGAATCTGGAAATGTAGGTGTTTTTAGACCAAATGGAACAGCTCACACATTGTTAATCAATAGAATTATTGCCAAAGTAGCACCAGAAGATATTTTGTGGGAAGCACCACAAAAAAACCAGCAGGTTTGGTTTATTAAACTGTTTGGTGCAGAAGTAAATCTAGGAAATATCGCTCCAAATGATATGATTCCATTAGAGTGCTTGCGTCTTGGATTAAGAGGAGATACATTTTTTGAGTACTTACCTAAAAAGGTTGAAGAACGCCTCAAGCAAACCAACGATGGGGATGTTGAAGACGACGAATGATGATATTGAATCGGTTCCTTACAGGCATAATTATACCATAAACGGTCATATTGCATCTGTTTATTCATTAACAGCGGGACCTTCTCACTTCTATTCGTCATCCGGTGATCGTTATGTTGCGAGATGGGATAGGTATTCTGGTGTTCAGGATCAATTTGTGATCAAATTAGATTTGCCGTCATATGCCATAAAATTCATTGAGAGCAATGGAGTACTGGTCGTTGGAGCATCAGATGGTAAGCTGTATCTTTTCGACACCAAATCTAAAAAGGAGCTAAAGTGTTTTACGCAACACAAAAGCGCTATTTTTTCAATAGAAGAGAATAAGGATAATAAACATTTATATGTGGGCGATGAAGAAGGTTATTTATCCATTTGGAATACGCTGACCTGGGAACTTCAAATGATAGTGAATTTGAATTGTGGTAAAATTCGATCACTTCATTATTCATCAGCTAAAAAAATGTTATTTATTGGAAAGCAGAATGGAGAAATATCGATATTTGAAACGGATTATTATAATGAAATCAAGTGTTTTAGAGCTCATAAAAATGGTGTTTCATCTATTATATATTGTCAAGAAAGGGGTGTAATTGCTTCTGGAGGGAATGATGCATATATAAGATTATGGACTTGTGATGGAGAAGCTATTAAAGCCATTCCTGCGCACAATTACACCATTTATTCCCTGATTAGCTTATCTAATGATTTATTTCTTTCTGCTAGTAGAGATAAGTCGATTAAAGTTTGGTCTGGATTTTATGATCAGGTGATTCAAAAAATCGATGCGAAAAGTAATGGTCACAGTTATTCGGTAAATACATTACTGAAGCTAAACGATATAGAGTTTTTATCTGGAGGAGACGATAAAAAAATAATATGTTTTAAAAAATCTATAGATTAATATAGTCAAGACGTAGCTTTCCTGTCATTCTGTAGATCTCTAAGAATGTATTGATTTTATTAAATAGAAATTCATAATGTTGTAGCATTTGATTTTGATAAGTAGTTTCAAAAAGAATCAAGTCTATAGAGCTTAAGGTACCTGATTTAAATCTTTTTTGCGCAAGTCCGTATGTCTTTGTTGCATATTCTATGTTGGTCATGGATAGATCTACCAATTTCGCATTCCCTTTATACGAATCAATAAGGGTGGCTAAAGAATTGCTGACCATCTTTTCCATTTTTTTATAATTCATTTGGGCTATCGATTCTTGCATTTTTGATACTTCTACGGCTCGTTTGTTTTTCCAATTGTTGAAAATAGTATACCTCAAATTTACGGTTCCGTTGTAATTTAGAACCTCCGTTTCGATCGGGTCAAATGTTCCGTTGAGATCTCTAAACCAGCTTTTTGATGGAGTAAATCCTCCCTGAATACTTAAAGTAGGGTATAAAAATGATTTTTGAAAGGAAGTGTTGATTTGCTGTAGCTCAATACCTAGAACCTGATTTCGGAGCTGTTGATTGTTTGTTTTGAGTCCATTTAATTCATTTGTGAAATCCAAAATAGGAAATTTGAAATCTAGGTTGTCGATGAGTAATGGTGTTTTAATATTTTCATTGACTTCACTGTCATTCATTAATAGTTGTAAGTTTCTCATCGAATTTTTGAATGAATATTCTTGAATAAGAACGTTTGTACTATCCGAATAATATTGGTTTTTGAATTGAAGTTCTTCTAAAGACGACGAGTTGGCATATTTGTTTTTCGCTATATAGTATTTATAACGATCATGGGCATCCGATTTTATCTCATTTAAGACATTTAAACGGTCATACTGAACTCTAGCACTATAGTACGCTTTTAGAACATCCAAGATGGTTGATTCAATAACAAGCATGGCATTACCCTTACTTTGTTCCTCTAATTTTTCCAAACGTTGTTTGGAAATTCTAACTGCAAATCCACTGAATAGATTAAGGTTTAAGGATAGATTAGGGACAAGGCTCCTTGATAATATAACACCGGGTGTAAAAGTAAAAGGGTTATTAGAATTGTCCTGAATCGTATTGTTGTATCCTACATTTAGCCCAACAGTAGGATATAAACCTGCTTCACTCCACGAATTATTTTTTTTAGCTATGTCAATTTGAACATTAGAAACCTGAATGTCATAGTTGTTTTTTAATGCAATGAGAACCGCGTCTTTTGCAGAAAGTGAATCAGTGATTTCAATCTGTGAAAATGAAATGAGACCATTAAGTATGAATATGAAGAGGATGCTATTTCTCATTTGATTCTATATTTTTTTTTACCCTGAAAACCGGTTCAGCCTCCAGGTCAGTAATTCTTTCACCAAAAAATATTCTTCTTCTAATTCTAGTGCCCTCATTCCAAAACAAAATAGCTGATGGGTAAAAGAACAAAATAAAGACAGTGCCAAATAAAACACCAAAGGCAATCGATGTTGCCATCGGAATAAGGAATTGAGCCTGCATACTTGTTTCCGAAATCATTGGAAGCAACCCAGCTACAGTGGTAAGCGAGGTTAATAAAATAGGTCTAAATCGAGAAACAGCGGCTTTAATAGCTGCATTTTTTGTGGTTTCTCCTTCAATCAATAAGTTGTTATATCTATCTAGAAAAACGATGGCATCATTTACCAATACACCGATAAGTGCAATCATTCCGAAAACGGAAAGAATAGAAACCGGAATTCCTACGAGTCCATGACCAATAATTGAACCGGCAATACCCGAAGGTATAACGAGCATAATTAAAAAGGCCTGTGATAAGCTATTAAAGTGGAGCATTAAGATAACGAACATCAGGAAAATCAGGACCAATGTCACATACTTCATTGAGTCACCTGTTTTTTGGCTTCTTTCGAATTGACCCAGTTTAAGTGAAGATACTTTAGGATAAATCGAAGAAACTTTAGGAATGATTGAGTCGAATATATTTTTATTAATGTCAGCAACTTTATCAGGGTCAATGGTTTCTGCATCTACTTTAATTATTCGCTGTCCATTTAACCTTTTCAAAGTTTCAGGAGCTCTTCCCATAGAAAAATTACAAAGATTTTGTAAAGGAATTTGTGCGCCCTGAACATTCTTTATTTTCATGTTATACAAATCGTATATGCTATTTCGATCTTCAAGAGGATATCTTACCCAAATCTTCACTTCATCTGTTCCGATAATGACCCGTTGAGCTTCTTGTCCGAAAAATCCTTGCCTAATTTGGCTCAACACTTCCGATTTTGAAACACCATATATTTCGGCTTGGTCCTTCATCTTGAGCTGAATTTCGTTTCTGCCAGGGGGCATATTATCTTTAACGTTAATCACACCTGACATTTTGTTTAGCTCATTCTTTAATTCATCCCGTGCATTTAATAGATCATTTTCATTGGTTGAGGTGAGTCCAATTTCTATTTCTTTCCCGAATCGATTAAAACCACCCACATATACATCCTGCGCAATTTTACTAATATCTAATTTGTTAAGCCTTTTATTTATTCGATTCATCAAAGTGTCTAATGGCAACTTCGTATCCTCGGCGTTAACAAAAACACTAATACCTCCCGTATGATTCCCTGCTTGACCAATATTTTGTGAAAACCCAATATTACTCGTGTAATAGGTCATTATTTCGTCCCCTGTTTCTTTCTTAATCCTTTCGTTTTCTTCTAAAAGAATAATGGTCGCCTGTGCAATAAAATCTTTTGTTTGTTTTGCGTTGCTTCCTGGATTATAGGCAACCTCTATACTAAAAAAATCGGGCTGAATATTGGGAAAGAAAGTGGAGGAGAGGGTGCCATTAACGAGCATGCCAATAACAATAAAGGTAAATGCCATGGGTGCAAAAAAGCTAAGTCGATACCATTTTCTTTTTTCACCTATAAGGAGGTTAACTGCCTCATGGAACATATTATCTCTAAACCATTTAATGAACTTGTCAGCTACTGCTCTTACTTTATTTTCAATGGGAGACTTGGAGAAACCTTTGAAAGTAATGATTAGACCGAATAAAATAAGCAGTAGGGGAAATAAGATGTCTAATGAAATATTTTCAGTAGGGAATAGGTAATACCCTGAAATCACCAACGACACCCCAACGATTATAAGCATGAATCCTTGCAGGTAGGTTAGAGGAATCTTTGGATTTGCATCTAATACGCTCTTTTTTGATAAATGAGAGGGAAGAGTAATAAATCCCTCCAATATTGAGAAAATCAAGCAAGCAATGGTAACAAATGCCATTTCTCTCATCATTTCTAGGCCCTCCACAAAAAACAATACCGAAAAGGCAACAATAGTCGTTATGACAGATGAGCATACAGAAGGAAGGACCTCCATGGTTCCATCAATTGCTGCTTGTTTTGCAGTTTTGCCTTTTTCAAAATGCGCATAGATATTTTCAGCAATTACAATACCGTCATCAACAAGAATACCAACAACGAGAATCATTCCGAATAAGGAAATCATATTTATAGTGATCCCATAGAACGAACCCAATATGAACATTCCTAAAAAAGAGAAGGGTATGCCAAATGCCACCCAGCTGGATAGCTTTATGTTCAAGAAAAGCCCCAAGAATACAAGAACTAAAATGAGACCTGTTAAACCATTCTTGGTTAATAGATCAATCCTGCCCTCCAGTAATTCATTGAATTCAAAATAGATGTCAAATTGAAAGTCAGGATTTTCTTTGTTAAACTTATTTTGATAGTCATGAAGTGATTTCGAAATATCTTCAATGTCTTGTTCAACTGTTTTTTCTATTTGAAATGAAACAGCAGGAAAACCATTAAAGGTTGATTCTTGAGAATCTTCAGAATAACCAAGCTGAACATCGGCTACATCACCTATGGTTACCATTTCGCCTGATTGAGCTGTTTTTAAAATGATTTTACCAATCTCCTCAGCATTGAGCACTCTGTCATTTGATCGAATACTCATTTCTTGAAGGTTACCTCTAATGAAACCTGTGGTAATGTTGATGTTTTTACTACTTATGGCCATTGATACCTCTTGAAAGGAAGTTTTATATCTCAACAAATCATTTTCACGAATATTAATTGTGATTTCTTTTGTTGGAAATCCCATTTGAACGATTTCGGTAATGTTCTTTGTATTCAATAGGTCTTGCTCTACTTGAGTGGCTAAGTCAACAAGCTGGATATCAGAAATAGATTTGTTCTTTGCTGAGATACCAATAAAAGCGACAACGCTCCCCATGCCTCCAGAAGTCAATCGATTAATAATAGGCTTTTCTGCTCCCTCAGGAAATGAATTAATTGAATTTATGGCATTATCAACATCGCTCAGGAGTTGGTCCATATCAGTATCTTGAAAAGCCTTAATCTTAACAGATGTGAAATTTTCTGAAGAGGTTGAATTAATTTCATCAATAGAAGCAATCCCTTTAACCGCTTGTTCTATTTTAATGGTCACACCTTCTTCCATTTCATTTGGAGAGGCGCCTGGATAGAATACAGATACAATAATTGTATTTGGATCTAATTCCGGGAAAAATGATTTTTTTGTTGTAGATAATGCAAAAACACCAAAAATAATCACAATGGCAATGAAGGCGTTTCCCCATACAGGACGATTTACAAAAAAAGTAATTAGTTTTCTCATTATTGTCTTTCTATTCCAATGTATTTTTTAATTTTCTCATTGGGCTTATTGAACTCTAATAATAAGGTATCCTGATCATTCAATCCATTTATAAAAAGAGAGTCTTGTTTCGAACCAATGATGCTAATGCTTTTTTTGTAAAGCTGTTCGTTTTTTAATAGGTATACCTGACTCTTCTTAACTGCAATTGATGGGACCACGCACATTGATTCTGATATCATATTATCGATTTCCGCAGTTACGTATTGATTGGATAATAATGAAATCCCTTTTTCTGGTGTGATGGAATAGTAGACGTCAATAGATTGAGTACTTTGATTAATGGTATTTGCCGTTCGAATGATGCTACCTGTACCTATTGATTCGTTGTCTGCATTTAAAAATCTCACATCTCCTTTTTCTTTGAATTTATCGTATACCTCAAGAGATACCGGAAGTTTAACTTCCATATTGTCTAAATTTGCTACTCTTGCGATACGCCCCCCCGGATTTATAATTGATCCAGGTTCTGCATATACATCAACAACATATCCATTAAATGGAGCTAAAAAAAGATATTTTGACATTCTAGCTTCGATGCCTTTTATGTTCAGGTATTCAGCCAACACGCCTCTAGAAGTAAAAAACATTTTTTCCTTTTCACTTTTCATTTCGGGAAATTCAGGTAAAAAAGATAAGGGATTAATTTCCTCAACAAATGAATTCCATTTCTCGAATTCTTCAGGATAATCAAGTTCAATATCTGCTAGGATGTTGATCAATAAATTTGACAGCTGGGCTTTTCTGGCACTCAATGTGAAAAACATTTCTTCTGAATCAACTTTGTAAAGCAAATCATTGAAACCAAACTTACTTCCTGGTTTTAAACTTTGAGAGCCTTTTTCCAATTTGCCCTGAATTTCAAAAGCGATATCTAGCTCTGTATATGGAGTAATTTGTCCGTAGGAATTTGTTTTAAGCGAACGGGATTCATTTTTGATTATCTGTACCGGAATATATTTTACAGTTTCTTCTCCTTTGACCTCTTTAGATTCTGTTTTTTTATTGCCAATTACGATGACGTAAATTATTCCCGTTAAGATAAGGGAAACGGCAAATAAAATGATTTGACTTTTCTTCATTGATTGGTTTTATTCGTCTAAAAGCTTTGTAAAAATAATCAATTTAGATCTTTCGCTTGTATGTTATGACTTTAATTAATCCTAAAATTGATATATCTTTATGATATGAAAATCCTTTTAATATTTCCATCATTTCTTTTCATTATTCTGAGCCATTCAATCTTAAGCCAGTTTGCGTTTAATTATGTTGATTCAATTCCTGTGATTAAAAGTGGTTCTCAATTAGATATGCCTTGGGCAGGCGGGTTAAATTACGCGCAATTGTCTGATATTGATTATGACTACGACGGTGACATGGATTTAATTGTTTTTGACAGGAGTAATAATCAGATTAAGATATTTGAAAACAGACAGTTATCCGGAGAGTCTTTCTATGTGTATAATCCATTTGGTAAAGAGTTATTCCCAGAAAATATGCGTTATCGTTTATTTGCGATTGATTATAATGGCGATAATAAAAAAGATCTTTTTACTTATGGTATTGGGGGTCTAAAGGTCTATAAAAACGTGGGAGATGCGGTTAATGGAATCAGTTGGGAACTCGCTAAAGAACTGGTTTATTCGGACTATTGGGGTACGGAATTAAATCTTTATGTCTCTTCTAGTGATATTCCAGCGATTGTTGATGTAGATGAAGATGGAGACATTGATGTATTAACTTTCCATATTGGAGGGCAATATATTCAATACCATCAAAACAAGAGTATGGAGCTATACGGGCATTCGGATTCATTGGTTTATGAACTCAGAAATGAATGCTGGGGAAAAGTAAGAGAGGATGTGTCCACCAATGCTTTATTCTTGGACGATCAGACACCTCCATGTGAAGATGGTAATGTTCCAAATCCAGGCATTTCAAAACCGGATGGATCAAATTTCATAGATGAAGACAAAGCACATGCTGGTTCAAGCTTATTGGCCTTAGATATTGATAGTTCAGGTGTTAAGGATTTAATAGTTGGAGATGTTGCTTTTACAAATTTGAATTTATTAACGAATAGTGGATCTACAGTGAATGCAAATTCTCCAATGATAGCACTTGATCCATTTTTCCCTTCCAATAGTATTTCAGCAGATATTCAGCTTTTCCCCGCAGCTTTCTTTGTTGACGTTGATTTTGATCAGGTCAAAGATTTAATTATCGCACCGAATGCGAAAAATGTATCTGAAAATGAAACGAGTGTCGTTAAATATAAAAACACAGGTACTAATTTGAATGCAAATTTTGTATTTGAAACCAAATCATTTTTACAAGGAGATATGATAGATCATGGAACGGGGTCTATTCCTAAATTCACAGATATTGATGGAGACGGACTTACAGATATGTTTATAGCAAATTTTTTTGCTTACAAGCCTGTTTTATCAAAGGAAAGCAGAATTGCCTATTATAAAAACACCGGAACAGATACACAGCCAGAGTTTACTTTAATTGATTCAGATTTTCAAAATTTGTCATCATTAGATATTGGCCTTAGAATGGTTCCTTCTTTTGGAGATTTAAATGGAGACTCAAAAATAGACATGTTATTAGGACTTGAAAATGGGTCTTTGGCCTATTTTGAAAATATATCGACAGGACCATCTCCTATGTTTGCATCTCCCGTTATCAATTACCAAGACAATAATGGCAGCTTGATTTATCACGGGCTTTATGCAGCGCCTCAATTATTCGATCTTAACAAGGATAATCTGCTTGACCTAATTATAGGTGTTAAAACTGGAGAGCTTATTTATTATGAGAATACAGGAACAACAACAGATCCGCAGTTCACTTTGGTAAATGAATTGTTGGGAGGTGTAGATGTTTCTGATTTAACTCCGGATGGTTATTCCGTTCCCAATTTCTTTGATTTTAATGACACTACATACGCTATGGTAGGCTGTGTCGATGGAAGTTTAAAATTTATTGGAGATATTGATGGTCATATTTCTGATGGAGACTCCTTTACTTATATTGATAATTCTTTTCTTGATCTTCAGGTTGGTGCTTATAGTTCCCCCTTCGTTTTGGATATTGATAACGATTCTGAGTTAGATATGTTTTTAGGACAAGATTTGGGAGGTGTTTTCCATTTTGAAAACCAAATCGGAAGTAATTTGGGTTTTGAGGAATTCAAATATGAACCAAGAATTCAAATTTATCCGAATCCATTTGAAGGATCGATTTTTATTAAAAAAATCGGATTTGATTCCAATGAAAAAATACTGATTAGTGATTTTTCGGGTAAGTTGGTTGTTGAGTATGATCTTAAAAATCAAAAAGCAGAGCTAAATCTATCACATTTAGACTCAGGAATATATTTTATTCAGTGTATTATTTCTGGACAAAAAGCAAAAATAATTAAACTGTAAATTACTTTATATTCACTTTTAAGACATTCTGATCCCCAACAAAGGCTGTTAGTGTATCACCTATGTTCACTTCTCCAACGCCTGCAGGTGTACCGGTAAAAATTAAATCTCCTTTCTTTAAAGTGATAAACCTGGATAGGTAGCTAATAATTTTATTGAAAGAAAAAATCATCTGATTTGAATCTCCAGATTGGGCCGTCTCATTGTTTTTGTTCAAACTAAACAGAACACCATTTGGAAAGTCACTAATTTTCAGCCATTGATTTGATAATGGAGCACTATTATCAAAACCTTTTGCTATTTCCCAAGGCAAACCAGATTTTTTACATTCTGTTTGTAAATCTCTTGCGGTAAAATCTATTCCTAAAGTAAATTCAGAATAGTAAGTATGTGCATATTTTTCTTGAATATTTTTACCCACCTTTTCTATTTTAATAACCACTTCACACTCATAATGTAATGAGTTGGTGAATTTCGGGTAGTAGAAATTCTTTGTTCTCAGTATTGAGGTGTCGGGTTTTAGGAAATAAATTGGATCTGAAGGTAGGGGGGCATTCATTTCTTTGGCATGATCAATATAATTCCTACCTATACAAATGATTTTCATCCTTTAAATTTATTTTGGAGCTGCGAAAGCTTAGAGTTGAAATCCTGCTGATTTTCCTCTTTTTTTTTGGCTTTTATTTTTTCCATTTCTTGAAGCAGTATTTTTTTTGTGTATCTGGGAAAATCTGCCTCCAGCATCCATCCATAATATCCTGGCTCGGATACAGAAATCTCTTTAATCGTTTTCCCCTTGTGCTTACCGAAATTATAAATGGCTTCGTTATTTTCATTAATCGCAAGTCTGCCAGCAAAGTCTATGTTCTTGTGAACGGAGTTTCTAGAGAAGTCTGCTAGAAAATCAATTTTTGGCTTTAGGTTATCGTATTGCTCAAGCTGCTTCTCGAAAACCTCCCATGTAGCCACTGTATCGGCCATTGCATCATGAGCGTTTGTGAGTTCTTTTGAACAATAGAATTTGTATGCAGCAACAAGCGTTCTTTGCTCCATTTTATGAAAAATATTTTGAATATCAACACAATCTTTTGTTGATAAATCGAATTCTATATCTGCACGTAGAAACTCTTCAGCCAATACAGGAATATCAAACTTATTAGAATTATATCCCGCTAAATCTGAAGTTCCTATAAAAGCTACAATTTCGGAACCGGCATCTTTAAAAGTAGGAGAATCTTTAACCATTTCATTGGTGACGCCATGTATTGCAGAATTACTATCTGAAATATTCATTTCAGGGTTAATAAGTAGGTTGAGTTCTTCTTTCTTACCTGAAGGATGAATTTTGAGAATCGCAATTTGAACGATACGATCTTTAGAAATATTGAGTCCAGTAGTTTCAAGATCAAATACGCAAAGAGGTTTTTCTAATTGAATATTCATACAAGAACTACTGTAAGTTTATTGAACAATAATGAATTCAGTTCTTCTATTTTGCTGGTGGTCATCTGCCGAACATTTTGATGTGCAATTACAATCGTTGATTAGTTTTGATTCACCATATCCTTTAGACGAAATCCTATTTGGGTTACTGATTTTGGTGCTGATATATTTGGCTGCTGATTTAGCTCTTTTTTTAGACAATCTCAAGTTGTAAGATGAAGAACCTCTGCAGTCAGTATGGGACCCAAGTTCAATTTTAACATCAGGATTCTCATTCATGACTTTTACGATTTTGTCAAGCTCAACTTTTGCGTCTTCTCTGATATCGTATTTATCGAAATTGTAATAAATCATAAATGGACCAAGGTCTGTTCCAATTTCTTTTTTATCTAACAAGTAGGTTAATTTAATAATTGAATCTGCCCCTAAAGAAATGTCTAATTTATACGACTCGTTTAAATAACCTTCCGCAGAGACATCAACTCCTAAGTTAAGTTCGTAACCAAACGATTTTCTCTCAACCAATGAGGATATAAAACCTCCATTAATATCTGAAATTAGCGTTTCTAAGCTATCTTTAAGCTCTGTGCCGTATATGTATACATTAGCTCCGGGTATTTCTTCTCCTGTTTTTCTATCCGCAACAACTCCTTCAAGAATATATTCGAAAAAAGGAATAATAATTTCTTCCTCTTCATCCAATAAAACCCTCTTATAGACTTCTTCATACGCAAGATCACAGTTTGTAGAGAAAGTTTCCGTATAAGGATTTTGACTGTTCTCATTGTAGTAATATGCTAACTCATACTCTTTACATTTTTTTAATTTAGAGAGAAATACCCCATCTCGTATTCTAGGAATCAACGTTTTATTCGTTTTATCATCACAATCAAGGCATGTGATAACGATGTATGAATCTTCAGGAATTTCTTTTCCCTGGGCATGAATGATTTCTCCATTTAAAAAAGCAATATTTTTAACATTACTATTAACATCTATTCGATAAATGTCTTTTTCACCTTTCCCGCCTTTTCTGAATGAAGTCAAGTAGGCTTTCTGACCATCAGCGGTGTGTGTGTAAAACAAATCATCACCAACTGAATTAATTGGGTAACCTAAATTCACAGGGTCAGACCATATGTTATTTTCATCACGTACAGACATGAAAATATCAAATTCACCCATACTTGTTGAATCTGTGCTTGAGAAGTAGAGGACGTTATTATCTAATCCCATAAATGGTGCATCTTCGTCCCAAATAGAATTGATATTTCCTCCAATATTTTTGGCTTCACTCCAAACGCCATTTTTATTTTCCATGAAGTAAATATCTCTTTTCCCATAACCCCCTTCGCGGTCTGAAACAAAAAAGATACTATTCCCATCGGGTGATACTGTATAATGTGTTTCCCATCTTTCACCAGTATTAACTTTATCAGTTTTCACTGCAACGATTGGAGAAAATTCCCCGTTTAAAAAATCACTGTAATAAATATCTCCCAATCCACTTTTGTCGTTATAGGTGTAAACTCTCCTTTCGTCAATACTTACACTTACTGTAGCTTCATTAATGTTTGGCTTGCACATAGACATACGTTTTGTATCGTGCCAGTCGTTTTCTCCATCCAATTGCGCTTGGTATATGTCTTCCGGGAAATGATTAAGCATGGGATCTCTAAAACCACTTGATTCTCCATTTGCCCATGGTCTTCTTGATGTGAAATAAAGAGCGCGGCCATCTAATGAAATATTAGAAGAAAAATCAGCATATTCTGTATTTATGGAGTCTCCTAAATTAACAACGTTTACATTTTCAGGGTTGGCCATCAATTTTTTGGCAACATTACATTGTATTTTTCTCTTTTCTGCCTCAGGCAATAATTCTGATCTTTTATCGCTTTTTTCGATGAATAAATCGTAGTTCTTTACTGCATTTTCAAAATCCTCATTCAAATGATATGCTCTCGCTAGATGGTAGAAAATATCTGCAGGTACAGCCCCTTCTTTAATGGAGTACATGTCGTAATTTTTATCAATATTTCCTGTAGATGATGAAAACAATTCGATGGCCTGAATATAATTATGGCGCATTTCTAATTCAATAAAGCCTTTTCTATACTTGTAATTGGCACTTTCAGGATTGATTTCAAGAAGTTTATCAGTTATTAAGTCAGCAAAATGAAAGAAATTCTCTTGTAATAAACGAGAATTTTCGATTACTAAATCCTGTTCAGAGGCTTGAGCAATAATATTTTTCACTTCAATTTCTGTATACTGTGCAGTTCCTATAAAAGGAATTAAAAACATGGCCCATAAGACCAATTTTACTTTTAAACTTTCCATAATTTCGACTCTAATCTGTTAAATATCGCGATTAATATTGAATTCTTCTAAATAGTCGGCTACTTTCCGAACAAATCTCCCTCCCAATGCTCCGTCAACAACCCTGTGGTCATAGGAGTGTGAGAGGTACATTTTATGGCGGATACCAATAAAATCTCCATGAGGAGTTTCAATTACTGCAGGAACTTTTCGTATTGCACCTAGCGCAAGAATTGCTACCTGTGGTTGGTTGATAATAGGTGTTCCCATAACATTTCCGAAGGATCCAACATTTGTTACCGTGTAGGTTCCTCCTTGAATATCTTCAGGCTTTAACTTATTGTCTCGAGCACTAATGGCAAGCCCATTAACACTTTTGGTCAACCCTGTTAAACTTAAACGGTCTGCATTTTTAATGACGGGAACAATAAGATTCCCACTGGGAAGGGCAGTTGCCATTCCAATATTTATATTTTTTCTTTTGATAATTTGATTCCCAGAAACAGAAACATTAACCATTGGAAAGTCCTTAATGGCTTTTACAATGGCTTCAATTAAAATAGGGGTATAGGTGATATTTTCTCCCTCACGTTTTTTAAAGTCGCCTTTAATATTGTTTCTCCATTCAACAATATTGGTTACATCGGCTTCAACATAAGATGTAACATGAGGTGAAACTTGCTTTGACATAACCATGTGGTCAGCAATGAGTCTTCTCATGCGATCCATTTCTATGATTTCGTCTTCACCATTCGGAACAACAAGAGGTGCTGCTTTAGTCGGACTTGATAGAGGTTTTGCAGCGGGTTGTGTATTTATTTGAGTTGTTTGTTTTACTGATGTTTTATCTCCTTTAACAAAAGCAAGAATATCCTTTTTCGTGACTCTTCCATCAAGTCCGCTTCCCGAAATTGTATCAAGTATATCTTGTTTAATTCCTTCTGTTTTAGCTATACTGCGAACTAAAGGAGAAAAATACTGACCGTTCGAACCATTTTTTGAGATTTTAATACTTTCATTACCATTTGAGGTAGTATCTATTTCGATTTTTGGTTCTGAAGCATTATTCTCTAAAATTGGATTTTCTTCAACTATAACCTGGCTTTGAGTCTTGTTATTGTCTTCTGAAACAGCAGCGTCTCCATCAGTTGAAATAATTGCGATTACATCTCCAACCTGTGCAACCTGATCTTTTTCAAATAATTGTTTTATGAGTATGCCTTCAGCTTCGGAGGGAAGCTCATTATCTACTTTGTCAGTGGCTACTTCAACTAGAGGCTCGTCTAACGAAACATTTTCTCCTGGATTTTTCAACCAGTTTGTAATGGTTGCTTCAGTAACACTTTCTCCCATTTTAGGAAGTCTTATTTCAATTTCTGCCATTCGATTCTTTAGAGAATTTTAAAGTGGTAAAGATAGAAAACATATACAACAGATAATAATTAAAGGTCTAAAAATCTCCACTTTTTTAACATTATTGTAATGTCATTGAACACAGAGTATTCCTTTGCATAGGTTATGTTCATTTGATCAATCATCTCTTTGTTTGTGTTTTCAATACCGGATAGTGGGTTCAGTACCCCTTCTTTAAGGTTTGGTAACAATTGGGCGTCTGAATTTTTCGTATTCATGAAATGATAGCCTACAAATGATTTATAACCAAATAATATGGAAAATGTGTTTTTAATAAAACGAGTTTTCCTTACGTAAATCCATACGATTAAAGGGCTTATTACAAGTAACATTGTAGCTAGAAGAATATCAAATAGTCTTTTTGATCGTAGATTGCCTGGCCTGTTGATTGAATTGATTTTCATGGAATAAAAATCTCCCTTGGAATCAATAGAATTACTACCAATAATGAAACTGGTATCGGGTTGAGCGATTTTAAAATCAATTTCTCCTTTCCCAATAGATGTCATGCAAGATATAATTTGACTTGGATGCATGCTTTTAGCGCAAAAAATCACTTCATTGAACTTTCCTTTTTTAGGTTGTTTACCGTGTATTTTCGATGCTATAACGTGGTTTATATTAGATAAGTCTGACAAAACTACCGCTTCACCTTTATTAGAGTAGGTGTGTTCCAATAATTCAGCTACACGTTGTGCTTCTTCTTCTTCTCCGATGATCAGGAAGTTTTTAACTTTTGAATAGTTGTATTTTAGCTTCTCATGTTTAAACAAGTTGTACAGAACTCTTTTAATCAAATGAGAACACAATACCCAAGAGGCTCCAAGGAGAATAAACGCTCGGGAGAATTGCCATTCTTTTGGCAATAAGGCATAGAAAATGAGAATGATTATTGTTCCGAAAACACTAGACTTAATAATTGAAGTGCCTTTACTTTCTTTATCGTAAACTCCGAAGAAAAGGGAAGACATCACCCAGATTATAGTGTATATAGGGATGGAAATATTATACACAAAGTCGGGAAAATGGATGTCTATTTTTTTCCAATGATTGGTGAGGGCAATCAGTCCCATTAATATAATTGCAATATCTAGAATAATTGGAAATAAAAATTTTATGAAACGATTCAGAAGGGCTAGAAATGCCCTGAAATATATAGCAATGTGAATGGAAAAAGAAAATATTTTTGCATTCTTCTTTGAAAAGTGCTTTTGGGCAAAAATAACCATGGCCTTGTAGAAAATAAAGACATAATTTACTGAGCTTTTTTTTGTGCTTTCTCCTTTGTAGTGGATGATTGAGGTTTCGGGGTAATAATAATTATTGTATCCTTCTTGGGTTATTCTGTATGAAAAGTCAATATCTTCTCCATACATAAAAAATGATTCATCAAGCAAGCCCATTTTATCCCCAATCTCTTTTCTAAATAATAGAAAGGCACCACTCAATACGTCTACTTTATTTACATCATATTCATCTAAGTACCCCAAATGATAAATCCCAAAAAATTTAGATTTTGGAAACAAAGAGGAGAGTCCAAAAATCTTAAAAAAGGCAACCTTCGGGGTAGGTAAGCCTCTTTTTGATTCGGGCAAGAAATTTCCCTTGCCATCAACCATTCGAACACCTAGACCACCTGCATCTTTTTTTGAATCCATAAAAGCAATCACTTTTGAAAACGTATGTTCTTCAACTACGGTGTCAGGGTTTAATAGCAGTACATATTTCCCTTTTGCATTTTTAATGGCTTGATTATTCGCTTTTGAAAACCCATTATTGGTTTTGTTGGCGATGAGATCTACGCTTGGAAATTTGTTCTTAACCATTTCAACTGATCCATCTACACTATTGTTGTCAACTACAAAAACTTCAACTTTGGCTTTTTCCGCTGCAAGAAATACAGAGTTCAAACATTGTTCAAGGAAATATTCTACATTGTAATTGACAATGACTATAGATAAATCTATATCGGTTTCTTTACTTATCATCTTTAACAGCTATACAAGAGATTTCAATAGGTACGTCAAGCGGTAGTTTGGAAACCTCAACGGTTTCTCGTGCAGGATAGACATCATTAAAATAACTTGAATATATTTCATTCACAGTAGAGAAGTCGCCTAAATCTTTAAGAAAAATACTGCATTTGACAATTTGATTCATTTGCATGCCTGCGGACTCTATTAATGCTTTGATATTTAGCATGACCCTATTTGTCGCTACTTGAATATTTGCTTGTTCAATCTGGCCAGTTTTTGGGTTTAAAGGAATCTGTCCACTAATAAAAAGTAAGTTTCCTTGAAGTATAGCCTGGCTGTAAGAGCCTACGGGAGATGGAGCATCCTCTATTTGAATTGCTTTTTTACTCATATTTAGTCAAATGAATTTACTTACGTTTGTACTTTACAAAGAAACGACAAAAAGACGAAATGAAAATATTGTTAATTGATTTTTACGATTCTTTTACATTTAATCTAAAACATTACTTAGAAACTCTTCATCAAAGCGTAGAAGTTATTCGTCATGATGAAATAAATGACATCAACATTTTGTCCAATTATTCTCACATTATTCTTTCACCAGGTCCAGGTATGCCAAAAGACAAATCAAACATGTTTGAATGTATTAACTACTGCGATGGAAAAACCCCCTTACTTGGAATTTGTTTGGGTATGCAGGCCATTGGTCAGTATTTAGGAGGCGAATTAAAAAACATGAAAGAAGTAAGGCATGGTGTTTCTGAAAACATTCTGGTTTCTGGTGGTGTGCTTTTTGATAGGCTTCCAATTCGGTTTTCTATTGGACTTTATCACAGTTGGGTTCTCGATAAAATTCATCGTAAATATGTAGATGCTGTAGTGGAACATAATGGGTCTATAATGGGCATATCAGATCAAAAAAGAAAATTGTTTGGTGTTCAATTCCATCCAGAGTCTGTCTTATCTGAATATGGAAAAGAGCTGTTATCAAACTTTTTAAATCAGCATTAATTTAAATTGATCAATTCAGAAAATATATTTTAATATTTTGCAAACTATTTTCTTGCGTTGTTGTTTATTCAAAAAAAACCAAATCATGCATTATTTACCTCTTCTTTTTATATTTCTTTCTGGTTTGTCATATGGTCAGTCCACCCGTATCGAGGGTCGGGTGTTTGATGCATTGAACAACAATTCTTTAGAATTTGCAAAAGTTCAGGTTTTGAACATGTCCAAAGGAGCCATTACGGACGAGACAGGTTTTTTTAGAATTGACGGTTTAGAACCAGGGGTTTATTCCTTTAAGGCAGTAATTTCTGGATACAATACGTTATTTGTCAATGAAATCACCATTACTCGGTCTCGTGTTGAACAATTAGAGTTTGCTATGGAGAAATTGGTCCTTGAGCAGGATGAAGTGGTTGTAAAGGCTTCACCGTTTATTCGTAAAAAAGAATCGCCTGTTTCTTTAAAAACACTAAATGCTACTGAAATAGAACGATTACCAGGTGCCAATAGAGATGTAAGTAAGGTTATTGCTGCCCTTCCAGGAGTGGCATCTCGGGCCACCTTTCGAAATGATATCATTATCCGTGGAGGCTCACCAGGCGAAAATAAGTTTTATTTAGATGGAATAGAAGTGCCTAACATAAATCATTTTGCCACCCAGGGGAGTAGTGGAGGTCCAGTTGGTTTATTAAATGTAAATTTTGTTAGGGAAGTTGATTTTTATTCAGGTGCATTCCCGTCGAATCGGGCAAATGGCTTAAGCTCTGTACTCTCATTCAAACAAAAAGAAGGCAACAAAGATGGTTTAATTACTAATTTCGCATTAGGCTCAAGTGATGCAGCGCTAACGTTTGATGGTCCCATCGGTGAAAAAACAAATTTCATATTTTCTGCAAGGAGATCATATTTACAATTTTTGTTTGCGGCACTTCAGCTTCCTATTTTACCTACCTATAACGATTTTCAATACAAATTTACGTATAGACCTAATCAAAAAAATAAGATCTCCTTTATCGGTTTGGGAGCAATTGATGATTTCAATTTGAACGCAGGTGTCAACGATAACGTAACCGATGATGACACCCGTGAATTTAACAATTTCATTTTGGGTAACATTCCCCTGCAGGAACAATGGAATTATACTTTTGGAGTGAATTGGTTGCACTACTCAGAAAATTCGTATCAAAACATTGTGGTTAGTAGAAACATGCTGAATAACACCTCTTCGCGATATAAGGATTTGGTTGAAACTCAAGAGAATTTACTTTTGGATTACTCATCCTTTGAAGCTGAAAATAAGTTTCGATTTGAACATACCTACAACAAAAACGGATGGAGAATTAATGCTGGTTTAGGTTATGAATATGCCAGATATTATAATTCAACCTATAATAATGTTACTATTCAAGGGCAGCCTGTCGTCATTGATTATGAGTCTAACTTGTACTTAAGCAAGTTCGCTTTATTTTCACAAGTGAGTAAAGATTATTTAAATGAGAAGTTATTAACTTCTTTCGGTATTAGAACGGATTTCAGTAATTACTCGAAAAGTTTATCTAACCCATTAGAACAATTGTCTCCAAGCTTGTCTTTAAGCTATCGATTGAATGAAGCGTTGTCAGTTAATGCAAATATTTCTAGATATCATCAACTTCCTTCATACACCATACTGGGATATCGTGACGGCGACAACAATCTCGTGAACCTTAATAATGATGTGAAATATATAAGAGCCGATCATATGGTTTTTGGCTTAGAATATTTAACTGATTGGAAGTCTAGGTTCACCTTAGAGAGCTTTTTAAAGCATTACAGCAGATATCCATATTCTTTAAAGGATTCTATTAGTCTTGCTAATATAGGGTCAGATTTCGGCGTAGTGGGTAATGAAGAGATTACTTCTACATCGACAGGTAGAGCATATGGTTTGGAGTTCTTATATCAGCAAAAGTTAATAAAAGGGTTTTATGCCATTTTGGCTTACACTTTAGTCAATTCTGAATTTAAAAATAATACTGATGATTTTGTTCCAACGGCATGGGACAGCAAACATATTGTTTCCCTAACAGGAGGGAAGAGGTTTAAAAAAGGATGGGAGATAGGCTTTAGGTGGTTGTTTTCAGGTGGATCGCCATACACGCCTTATGATATTGCGACTTCAAGTATAAAGCAGAATTGGGATATTAATGGATTGGGACTTTTAGATTATAGCCAGCTCAATACACAACGGGAGTCAAATTTCCATCAGTTAAACATTAGGGTGGATAAAAAACTATTCTTGAAAAAGTTCTCATTGAATTTTTATCTTGATATCCAAAATGCGTATGGGTATCAGGCAAAGCTTGCTCCAGTTCTTTTAGTTGAAACAGATGAAAATGGTTCACCAGTCGAGGATCCGGATGATCCTAGCCGTTATTCTACAAAATTGATTGATAATGCTTCTGGTATAATTCAGCCTACGATAGGTATCATCATTGAGTTCAAGGCTAAAAAATAAGTCTCGATTTTAGAGAATGCTATGCTTCACAATTTTGGTGGTTAAGGCACCATTCATAATATTGATGTAATAGATTCCTGAGGATATTTCTTCATCCAGAATGTACATATTGATTCCATTTTTGACCTCTACGGGCTTCTTTAAAACAACGTTACCTTTAGTGTCTAAAACCCTGATTGAAGCTTCACCAGTGATTCTTTGATCATTCAAAATTAAATGAATATTCCCATCACTTGGGTTAGGGTAGATGGTGAAGTAGCTCGATTCGTTATTTTCACAATTCACATTGATAATGTTAAAAGTCTCAGTCGCTCCATCAATATCGGTTTGTGTCAAACGGTAATAGTTGTTTCCTGAAACTGCATTTTCATCAAAGAAAAAGTAGCTGATCTCTTCGTTACTGTTCAGGGCAGCATCCTGCATATTAATTATGGCCCACTCTTCTCCATCTCTTGAGTATTCAAGAATGAAATGAGAGCTGTTGTATTCTGATTCTGTCTGCCACATGATTTCTACACCGTTATCTACACAATTCCCATTAAATGTAGAAAGCTCGACGGGTAGGGGGTTGTTGTCTTTGTCTCCTCCAGCACCAAAGTGGCTAAACCCAATGCCTGATGCAGTTACTGTAAAGTCCGAATTATTTCCAGTTGCACTAACGTGTGTCAGTGAAGTCCAGCTAATGTGATTGAGATCAGCCGTATTCGAACCAGCGCTTTTTATGATTCGAACTTTTGTATAATCATTTGCAACACTTAATGTATTCATGTGAAGTGTAAGATTGTATGCTGCTGAATTAATGGATGTGTTGTAATTGTCATTTGTTGGATTAATTTCCCAGTAACCTTCATCTTCGTAATTTTGAATGAGTTGACCGTCGCCAGTAACTAACGGAAGTCCGTCAGCGTAACTTTGCCCATTAGGATTGGTAGGTAAACCTGATACGTATGTCGCCGTTAAATGTTGATCTGTTCCAGGTGCACTCGTAAAGTTTATGGTAATGTCTCGAATTACAGAGCTATTTCCCACGGGGAAAAATGAAGATCCAATGGCATCGGCAAAATATCTTCTAAGCGGCCCTAATACGGTTCCAGTGGTGTAAGTCAATGATCCAGGATTCGCGCTGCTTGTTCCAATTGTGAACACAGAGCTATTTGAAATATTTCCAGAACTCATGGTTAAAGTAGCAATTACACTTACTTCTTGTGCAATTTGAAGAGCAGATCCGTTGTTAAGAGTAAGGTTGTTAAATGTAATCGGTGAGCCAGTAATACTTTGAGTTGTTGAACCATTAAATTGAACTGTACTAGAACTTGCGTTAACAATACCATTATTAATTAGGTCTCCTGCGAGGTTAATCGTTCCATCGAGAGTGACTCCAGCACCCGAACCAATAGCCAGTGTATTAATGGTTTGATTAGAGAAAATCGAGTTGTCGGTACTCACACATAACCCAGCTTCTGTATTTGAAAGAATAAATACATCCTCTCCAGGTAGGGGAGTGTTAGCATCTTGTTTGAGCCATTTAAATCCATCCCATTTATACCAGTTTTGTGGAATATTGGAATCCGTATTTGCCAATCCACCCCACAACCAAGAATTATTGGATTCTAGTTGCGGTGAAATTGATGTCGTGTTCGGTTGATTAAACTTGGCAACTACAACAGAAGTTTGACCATCACATGCACCATAAGTATTGATATATGAAATGTTTTGATCTTGGTTAAAGGTGTTAGAGGTAAATGTTGAGAAATATTCACCAGGATCACTAAAAAAACCATTTCCACCGACAAATCCCCATTCACCATAAAAGATGCCGCTTTGAGAGTCTGTTACGAGATCAACAGAAATTTCTCCACACGTACTATCATTTGCTAAATTGGTTGTAGTAACTATGCTCGGACAAATAGGTGTAATACTAAAATCATCGATTCCCATTCCGTCATCAGATCCGGATACATTAACATCCAACCATCTAAAACAAATTGTTCCGCCTGCAGGAATATCTATACCAAAAATGGTGTCTGATATTACTGCTGAGTGTTGAAGGCTTCCACTATTTGAGGCTTGTCCTGGATTGGTGTAATCTAATCCATCAAAATCAACCCAAGTAGCAGACCCGTCATCGATACCTGAAGCATCAAGACTGTATTGAAAATTTAACTGGTCAGAACGATTGTTAGAGGCAACTCTCCACGTTTCACCCGTGTATTGAACCGCTAAATTGGTTAAAGCACCACCGACCTCATTTTTAAATTTCACACCAAATCCAGGTAGTAATGAATTCGTACAAAGACCACCCAAGGCACGATCGCCATTCGTTCCAAAGCTGTAGCTGTCTCCGGTATTGGAACTACCGGTGCCTGACCTATATGTGTTGTTAGCATTATTATCTGTTTCGTAAAGCGACCATCCGTTTGGAAGAGTGGAAGATGTTCCTGATGAAGCCAATGAATTAAAGTTTTCGATTTCACTTGATCCAATAGCGGTTAATAGGATTAAATTTCCAGTAGTTGAGTAAGCTGTACTTACAACTGACCATGAGGAGTTTCCTCCTGCATTCGTACTACGTATTCTGTAATAATAAGTCGTCAACTCATTTAAACTGGTAAAAACATATGAACTTGTCGTAGAGGTTAATGCAGATTGTGAAGCTACGATAGTTGAAAAGTCTGTATTCTCTGATAATTGAATTTCATATGTAAATGATTCTCCACCGCCTGCTGAAGGGATCGTCCAGTTTGCGGTTATTGATGAAATGGTTGCTCCTGAGCCATTGGAAACAGCTGGAGGGTCTTGAAGTGTCGTAAATATGGCATCGTTTGAGTAAGCTGTGCCAACGGAGTTTGTTGCGTAGGCACGATAAAAATACAAGGTGTTTTTTGTTAAGCCTGAACGCAAATGACTAAATGCACTAACGGATGTTCCTCCTTCATCAAGGCCATTTGAAACCGGTGTGGGAGAGGTTGACCATAATGTTCCACGATTCGTTATACTTGCCCCTCCATCCGAGATAACTTTTCCTCCAAGTACAGCTGAAGTACTTCCAATTGATGATATACTAGGACTAGTGTCCAAAGTTGGGATGGAAACAATGGCTTGAGGAGTTCCAACGACGGTATTTGAAGCATCACCGTTTCCTATTGCATTTATTCCTCGTATCTGTACGCTATATGAGGTGCCATTTGTCAAACCAGTAATTAATATTGGTGATGAAGTGGTTCCTGCACTTATCCAATTCAAACCATTATTGATTGAATATTCAAAGTCAGTGATAGACGACCCTCCATCATTTCCAGGTGTGAAATTCACTAATAATTGTTCATTACCCTCATCGATAGAACTTATCGATGGAGATAAAGGAGCTGTTAGGGCAACACCGGAAACGGTTACATTATCTAATTGAATATACTCGTTACCTGCATTGTTAATAATAGCTACACGAATTTGCAATGAGGAGCCATTAAGAAGTGTTTGTTGAGCTGTCAAAGATGTAAAGTCATTTGAAGTAGATCCGTTTATATCAAATTGGGTCCATTGTCCACCGTCAAGGCTATACTCGGATGTAGTAGCGTCAGAATCTTCTAAATTTCCTGTTTCAGAAAGGTCGAGTTGGATAGATATATCCACAAATGACGAAATATCTATACTTGGTGATATCCAATAAACCAAACCATCTAAGTCACGACCTTCCATTACTCCGTTCCTGACCTTGAAATAATCCGTGCTTGCTGTAAATAAACCTGAGCTTACATCAATGCTCCAAGATACTCCAGCCACATCAAATATTGGCGAACCATTATTCGTTCCCGTGACGCCCTTGTTTTCTTGATTTGAAAAAGGTTCTGAATAAATAGTTTGTTGTCCAAAACTCACAACAAACTGAAAAATAAATATAAAGATAACACCGAAACCCTTTAGGGGAGTAATGTTACATTTGTATTTAGTTTTAGTCTTCATAACTTAGATTTAAACGCACAAAATAACAAAAGGTTGTACCAGAAGCCGTTACAATTAGTAGTAAAATAACAACATTACATGAAATTACTTAGAGGGAATAAGTATTTATTACCATTCGTTGAGTATTTAGTGCTAGACAATTAATATAAAACACAAACCAATCACTCACTAATGATTATAATAATAACCTAAAAGTCAGTATGTTATAAAAATTGAGTATTCGATATAAAGATATGGTACTTTACCGAATAATGTGTTTTTTAGAAATATGGTTTTTATTCATTTCGATTTCTACGCTGTATAAACCAGATTTTATTTTTTCATTCAGGTAGAAAATATTTATTCCCTCAGCAATTTCTATTTCTTTCCTTAGAACAATACTCCCCATAAAATTATAGATGCGAAGAAAGGAATTTTTATATTCTTTTGGTGAATTAACATAAATACTAAATTCATTTGAACTTGGATTGGGATAAGTGCTTAAAACGAAAGGGTGGTTCTGTGAACAACTTACATTTATGGCGTTATAGGTTTTAGAAGTTCCATCAATATCTACCTGTGTTAATCTATAATAATTGTATTGTCCTTGGGCATGTTCATCAGTGTATTTGTATTCAATCAATTCTGAACTTTGTCCGGCAGCGTCAATGGAGTATATAACATCCCAGTGATTTCCATCTCTAGATTGTTCTATGTCAAAATAAGAGCTATTGTATTCTGATGCCGTTTGCCAAGTTAAGTCTACACCTCCATTATTACAGCTTCCGTTGAAAGAAATCAATTCTACTGGCAATGCATTTCCGTCATCAGAACCTGCACCAAATTTACTAAATCCTGTTGCGGATGCAGTGATGGTGAAGTCTGCAGCACTTCCTGAAGATGAAAGCAAATCCAATCCTGTCCAAGTGGCATGATCAAGACTACTATTCTCCGAACCCGCACTTTTAATGATTCTCACTTTTGAAACATCGGTAGGTTGAACCGTAAGTGCTTTACAGCGGAGCGTGATTTCGTATGCCGCACTATTAATCTCCGTAGACTCATAAAGTCCACCAGTAGGATCGATATTCCAATGTCCATCAGCGCTATAATTTTGAATCAATTGATTATCACCAGTAACCAATGGAAGCCCACTATATGAACCATCTGATCCACCTAAAGTAGGAGCTCCAGCTACATAAGAAACAGTTAAATACTCATCAGTACCAGGTACTTGTGTAAAGTTGATGGTTACATCTCTCAAATTAGAACTTGTTCCCACAGGGAAGAAAGTTGAACCTGTCGCATTCGCAAAATATCGTCGCAATTTACCCGTAACAATTCCTGAGGCATGACCCAATGTACCGGGATTTGAACTATTCACTCCTAAAACAACAGGTTGTGAATTCACAATATTTCCTTTTGTCATCGTCAATGTATTTCTGATATCTGTTTGAGTTGATATGATTGCACTACCACTCGACTTATTCACGGTCAAGTTATTAAAGTTTATCGTTCCCGTACCACTAATCGTTTGGTCAGCTGAACCACTTAATGTTACCGTACCCGTACCACCTTGCATTGTTCCATCGTTTGTAATGTTACCCGTAATTGAGGTATTTGTAGAGCCAAGGTCGAAAGAACCACCTTGAATATTCAAGTCGCCAATGGAGCTCGCTGTGTTATTTAAAGTGTTATTCACACAAACACCAGTCGTTGGTAAAACATAAATTTTACTTCCGGCGTCAGGGTAACTCGAGCTTTGAACTGCCCATTTTGATCCATCCCATTTGTACCAATTGGTACCGTTGGTCCACTCTGTACTTGAAACACCTCCCCAAGTCCATGAATCAGTATCCATTGATCCGGAAACAACTGGTTGATTAAACCTTATAGAAACTGCATTCGTTTTGCCTGAACACGCTCCTTGATTTTCTGTCCAAGTCATAATAATGTCATTATTAAAACCAGCCGGAAATGAAGTGAAAGTTTGACTGCCTTGAGTTGGGTCAAAAAACGTCGATCCTGTTATGTTTTCAGTCCATGATCCTGAAAGTGAATTCACTAATGTCACTGCGTATTCACTGACTCCGCAAGTAGATGAACCGGTAAAGTCTCCTGAGGTAATAACAGGAGCAGATGTTATGGTTCCTGATAAAGAAATGTTTTGATCGATAGCCGAAGTTGCCGAACAAGTAATACTACCTGAAGGTGTTCCAGATGCACTACTTGTCATTCTTGTATATATAGTTGTTGTAGAAACTGTTCCGTCGGTGGGCAAAAGGTTAATACTGCTCGAAAAGGTGCTGTTATCCTGAGATATTTCAAAGTCAGCAGGTGCATTAATTGTTATGCCATCACTATTTTTAATATAACTACCTGACACATCAAAGCTTTCAGAATTGCCATTATATCCGGAACAGGCTGTTAGATTAATAGAAGAAGTCGAAGCTGTTATTTCCGGTTTTTTTAACGTTATATAGTATGAATTTGAATAATTGGTGCAGGAGTTGTCACCTGTAGATCTTGCTTTAACATATAGTTTTCGATCTGTCGTTGTGAAAAAACCTCCATTAAAATCATTCCATTGTTGGGGGTTGGTATTCCAAGCATAAGCGTAGTCATCAGGATTAGCAGGATCTGAATCCCAAAAATAGCCTAGGGCATGTCCCGATCCTCCACCTTCATTTGGAGCTCCATTATTTACTCCTGAGCCATCATGTGGCCATGTCCATGAAACAGTTGAGTTTATAGTCATGCTACCACCTTCAGAAATAGAAGTGCCATCCATAGTCGCTGAAATATCTGCAGCATAACAGTCTCCCCAATAGGTGGTTACCACATTTGAATAATCATTGGTAGAAGAACACGATGTTTTTGCTCTAATGTATAAAGTTCCTATTCCAATACTTGGGCAGCAAGCCCCCCAAGAACCTGGGTTGTTTGTTGTTAAGGCTTGCCATGAGCCTCCAGTACCGTTCCATTGAAATTCATAGCTGTCAAAATCTGCACCGTCATAAGTCCAAGTGATCTCATTACCACGAATGATATTGTCATGTGAGGTAACGGTATTGCCCACAGGGCAAGATGCAGAAATACTAAAGTCATCAATGGCCATTCCATCATCGGCACCATCCGAATTTTGGTCTGTCCATCGAATCCAGATATAACCACCGTTTGCTATGGATAGCCCAGAAATAGTGTTGCTTATAGCTTCGGAATGTTGGAGGGACCCATTGTCAACGGCTTGTCCAGGATTGGCATAGTTTAAATCGTCAAAACTCGTCCATGTCCCATCACCTATGGATGTGGCATCAAGGCTGTATTCAAAATTAATTTGATCAGATCTTGAAGCATTTCCTACACGCCAAGTTTCTCCTGTATAGCTTATCGTTAAATTATTGAGCACAACTCCCATATCATTCTTTATTTTCGCTCCCCAGGATGGATTTACAGAACCTGAATAAAGCCCACCTAAAGCCCTATCGCTGTCTGTTCCATAACTATAAGTATTTCCAGCGCTTGATGATCCTGTATTCGCTGAGTAGGTATCATTTGAACTTGTTCCAATTTCATTAATAAACCAACCTAAAGCCAATATATTGCTAGTGCCTGAGCTTGCAAGAGTGTTGAAGTCCTCATTTTGTGCTACTCCGAGAGTACTCAAAGTAATCACATTTTCATAAGGGCTTCCGGTAGTACTTGCTGTGGCATTACTTTCGCCAATCGCATTTATTGCTTTGATTTGAATGTCATAATTCACACCATTGGTGAGGCCAGTAATAACGAATGGACTTGAGGTGCTCCCCATAGAGGTAAACGATGACCCTCCATTTGTAGAATATTGAAAGTCTGTAATTGGAGAACCACCATCAGCTCCAGGGTAAAAATAAACGCTAACCTGATTTTCACCATTTACAATTGAGCTTATCGTTGGTGTATCTGGTACTGTAGTTCCGGAAGAACATTCAGAAATTGTAAAACCACCAGTAAATGTCTGGGTGACGGTGTTGCTTCCTGTCCAATTATTAGGATCGTTAATGGCTATTCGCAATTCTTCTTGACTTCCCGAAAGAACAGCTCCGTTGTATATACAGTTGTCAATTTCAGAAAGACCAAGAGCATTTATCCCAACAGTTAAGTTTGTACCTATTATATCACCTTCAGCGGCAGTATTAATTTCATTCATGACAGAACCATCATTACCAATAGCAGATATGTAAATTGGGGAAAGGGCATCACCACAATATGCCCATAAACCATCACCATCACCGTTGAAATTTAATGAATTCGATTCCGAAACACTAGCTTGTCCTGTTGATTCAGAGGGATTATAGTCGATTGTTACTACAGTACCGCAGTTAATTGTTGCCGAAGTTGTCCAGCTAATTGTTCCTTCACCTCCTTGAAGATTAATTGGTTCATTGTCAGTAAAGTGAATAGTTACACCTGCAGGAATATCCGTTAGGCAAACAAAAGCAAAGTTATCAACCTCATCGGCGTTATATTGAACAAAAGCAATATCGCCTCTAGTTAAGCTTTGGGCAGATGAAAAAACAGACCAAAATAGTAGAAAGGTCAAGATGAGATAAGAAGTGTGTTTCATGATAGTTAAAATAGTTTGCCATAAATTTCCTGCTTTTTAATCGATTTAAAAATTAATTCATTTTGAATTTTTCAAAAAGAATTGATTAGTTATGAACAATTATTTTGATTTAAAGACGCCTTTTTTAGATAAATACCTATAAATGAACGGGCTAAAAAGTATTCCAAGAATTTCAATTATTCTAAAGGTATTTGTCAAAACACTGCCAAAGGCAATTGTATTATTCCCTCCAAATGAAATGGACAAACTATCCCAAGATAGCAAAAATTCAAGTTTTTGTATAAATATTGA
>ENA-OWPI01000745-OWPI01000745.1-marine-metagenome-genome-assembly--contig:-NODE-745-length-41433-cov-4.660726_pt1 | contig 41433 bp, 28 predicted proteins | sample MGYA00238138_ERZ651775 | MGnify/ENA primary metagenome ERZ651775 (study PRJEB26906, sample SAMN06265043) | marine metagenome | isolation source: Helgoland LTER site | place: Germany:Helgoland, sampling...
AAAAAACCCAGGTGCGCAGCAAGGATAAAGATTGGCCCTGGCAGGTTGGCATGCCATGGCGTCTGGCAAAATGGGGTGAGGTGAAGGTTTTTGGTCACCCCGGTGGGACTGTTGGCCAGTCCTCTGACCTGATTATCTGCAGCGAAAAAGACATTGCCGTTGTCTGCCTGAGCAATGGTGGACATGGGCCAAATTTCAGCCGCGAGGTTATGGCCGCTGTTTTCGATTCAATGAAAGTCAAGATGTTCATGCCACCAAGACCGGTAAAAGATTTCAAAATAAAGCCCGAACTGTTTACGGGTCGATTTGGTAACGCCGCCGTGACTGTTGATCTGACTGAAGAAAACGGTCAGTTAATGCTGGCAGCAACACCTCCGGGTTTTGCTGGCATGCCGGCCAAATCAGCGGTTGGTTTTATCAATAGCCGAATGGCAGTCATCAACAATCTGCCAATTGATATAGGCGGTGCGCGCGGTCAGCCTTGTGCTTGGCTCAGGATTGGTGGTCGAGTGCTTGTGAGGCGTTAATTGATACTACCCAAACCCTGATAGGTATGCGTCAATACCCACTGTGCACGCGCCCACACCTTGCCTTTCCATTCGTCATTGTCACAGTAAAGGGCATCCCGCATGGCTTTTTTACCTTCGTGCCAGCGGGCAGTCCCGGGCTTTTCAAACTGACTTATCCAGTTATCAAATCGCATGGCGTAAATGACTTCCTTACCCTCAACAGTCCCATATTCAACTGCTATACCCGTCAACCTGTCGGCAGGTATAGCATCCAGGAACGCATAACAGATCATGCCTGTCAGCTCTGCGGAAGTTGAAGAGCCGTCCTGAAAACTGGTGACCTCATGGTTATACCACTGCTGGGCACGCTCATAGGAGTCACCGAAATCACCATTGAGAATCAGTTCACCATAACCCGCGGGTCCCAAGCCGGTATGAAAGTCGATCAGGGCGACATGGGCCTTGTCCAGACAATATTGATTGACCAGCGTTCGGAGCAGCGTATTTGACCAGCAAGGTTTGTTACCACCGAAGAAAACCCCTTGTGGATGAGAATACTGGCCGCCAGAGATCGCCCTCTGGAGTGCTTCCGGGCTGTGCTCACTGCGATAAATCGCCAGCCCCCGGTTGGCTTGTTTCAGTGTTTCTGTCGTCCAGTCTTGTGGCACAAGCAAATGATGGATATCCCGATAACCTTTGTTATCAGGATAGGCTTTGGTGTGATCGACAAAATTTCTGTTGAGGTCAGCGTTGTCTTCCGTGACTCGCCTGATATTGGCAAAACCGTAACAATTAAGTGCATGCACCATCACCACGCAGGTATCTGGCGCACGTTTGTCTACCCAGCCTTCTTGCAGATAGGCAACCTGACAGCCAGAACCACAAAAACCCTCATTGCCATGGGTAGCCGAGATGATCATGACAACTTTCGGCAGGGTTGGATCACCGAAAACGGCTACATCAGTATAGATAGCTTCGCCGTCGGGGCCTGCGCCATTTGGATTAAGATGGGATTCGACAACGCCACCAGCAGCACTGGCTGCGTCCAGGAACTTCGCGCGAGCCTGAAAGTAATCATTCGAAAAATATTCAGCAACCATGGTTCATTTCTCCTATTCAGGGAAATAGGTTTTCAATATCCCTGGCTAATCGAAGCATTGTGCTTGCGGCAGGCATCTGCGGTCTGTCGGCTGGCCGACATTCTATTCGCTGATAAATGCCAAGAGCATCTCTGGTAGCAGCAGTTCGATGTGACCATAGGTTTGCACCAGCCAACCTTCTCGCTCCCAGCCTTTGAGAATACCCGTGACACTCTGCCGGGAACTGCCGATCATCATAGCCAGGTCTTCATGGGATATCGTGATCTTGCTGGAAATTTCCTCGCGCAAACTGGCCCGGTAAAGTACCCACAACCGCCGACCCAGCCGGTGCGGCATATCCAGCAGATAGGCATCATCGAGTGTGTCGTAGACAGTTCTCACCCGTCTTGCCAGAAACAGCAGTAGGGCTTCGTTGATTTCCGGAAAAACCTTTCGCAGCCGATGAAAGTCCTGCGCGCTGATCTTCAGCATGACGGTATCAACCTCTGCTTCTGCATCGTGATGCGCTGGCCTGCCGCCAAAAATGCTTAGCTCGCCAAAGCAGTCGCCCGGTACCATGTGGACATAGCGAATTTCCTTACCCTTTGAGGAAAAAACGCTGAACTGCACTCGCCCGGAAATAATTTGATAGATAGACGTGACCTCATCACCCCGGTGATAAAGCATCTCACCACGAGGCAACTGCAGTGGCCGGCAGGCATCGTTCAGGGCTATGTAGGCTTCATCCGAGATAGACTTAAGCCAGTTCCAGACACCACCGGTGCGCAGGAGGGAAGGTTCATCTGAGTGCGGTGGATTCATATCAACAGAATTTGGTTTGGTAGACTGCGCATCTATACAGTAAATATGCCGGCAAGGTCAAATCAGAAACGGAGTCGCCTACGCGGGGGAACTGGCAGCGGGGAAATTGGCAGCGGATCAACAACACCCCCTACTCTCCGGGATTGTTCCTTAGCTCAAAAAAGAAGCTCAAAGTGATCAGCTCCCATTTTTTGTTTTTTGTGGGCGAATCCTGAGAACCAAGTAGCAAAAAAGCACGTAAAGAATAGCGACAATCTATACCTCACTAATCAACATAAGACATCACTGATGAAGCAAGTGTCAATCACAATACTACTCGCGCTACTCCCCTTCACCTCTATGAGTCACGCTGATAATCATGGCGATAAGTTCGCTGCGACCAAAGCCAAACTTGAAGCTGCTCTAAAGAGTGATATTCGCACCGAAGCGGAAATTTTCCGGGACAAGAATCGACAACCTATTGAAACTTTGGCCTTCTTTGGTCTGCGTGATGATATGACCGTCGTTGAACTGGTGCCGGGTGGCGGTTGGTACACAAAACTACTCGCTCCCACCCTGGCGGAGAAGGGAAAGTATTACGCGGCCCTTAGTACCACTCGTGTAAAAGAGCAACTCAGTGACAAGCCTGGCTTTGAAAAGATGAATATCGTCGCCGAAGATGGTCGCCTGTATCGAGAAGAGGGTTCACGCAATTACAGCCTGGATTCACCGAAAAAAGGTCTTGGCGTCAAGCGCGCGGACATGGTTGTGACCTTTCGCAATTATCATAATTTTGGCGAGGAAGGCCGGGCCGCGATGAATGAACTCGCATTCGATGCCCTGAAGAAGGGTGGCATTTACGCAGTCGTTGATCATACCGCTCGACATATGGAAGCACCCAATAGTGAAAACCGCCGCCGTTTTGACCCCGTATTGGCGATTAAGGAAATTCAAGCTGCTGGGTTCGAGTTCGTAGATTTTTCAACTCTGCACCACAAACTTGATGATGCGCTGATCTATGAGGTGGGTCGCCGCAGTGTTTCCGGCAACACTGATCGCTGGACTTTGAAATTCCGAAAGCCATAACACCCGAGACAAACCGGGGGCTCGGGACCAAGTGCCAGGACCAAGCGCCCCCCTATCGTGGCCCTCTATCTAAAGCGCACAACTACCTCTTGATACCGATCAAGTGGTAGCATTCGCCTTCGCTAGTAAACCAGGCAACCTCATTGAGCACCGCAAAATCTAAACCCTGGGGCGCATTCCTTTATGCGGATTATCGAGCTCTATGGGTCATCCTCATTATGGGGTCGATCCTCAGTTGGATGCGTATCCTCGGCACAGCCCAATGGTTGTTAGATGAAACCGGGTCTGCATACCTGGTCGGGTTAATCGGCGTGGTTCAGCTCGTCGTTCAGATTCCAGTGACGTTGTGGGCCGGGAATCTTGCTGATCGTATGGATCGCAAAAAACTCATGGCGTATGCCTACGGCACAACCACACTGGTAATGACGGTGCTTGGTGTGCTGGAATATCAAGACGCCCTCACCCCACTTTTTGTCTATCTTGGCATCGCGGTTATGGCTGGCACCCACATGCTCGCGAGCCCGGCTCGGGCGGCCATTGTGCCTATCGTTGTCCCAAAATTTGATTTGATGCTGGCGGTCTCAACTGATACTGCATCATCCAATGCCGCCGCGATCGCCGGTCCGCTACTGTTTGCATTTGTCGCGGTCAACTTCGGTTCAACCGAGGTTTTCCTGACTGCGGCAATCATCGGCAGTGTCGCCGCAATGCTCCCCCTTTTCGTCAAAGCCGAGGGCATAGCAGCGGGGCATGATCACAGCGAGGTGAAGCCTTCACAAATTCAGCAAACCAAAGCTGGTTTCAGCTACGTCTCAAAACACCCGATCTTGCCAGGGCTTTTTCTGCTAGACATTGGTATTACGACAGCATCCTTCTACCGAGAAATTTTGCCCGTATTGGCCCTCGGTCTATTTGCCGGAGGCGCTAGCGCCACAGGCATGCTGGGCGCCGCCAATTCAGCCGGGGCTATACTAGGGTCATTCGTTGCTCTGCTGTTTGTGACTTACAAAGCCAAGGGCATGCTGGTGCTCTACGCTTCCTTTGCCTACGGATTCATTTTGTTCGGCTTTGGTCTCGCCAACTCACTCTGGATGGGTTTGTTGATGATAGGTTTGCTGGGCGCAGCAGACGCCGTCACAGTCGCTGTCAGGGCAACAACCGTGATGCTCACCACACCGGATCATATGCGCGGGCGTGCTTACGCCCTGATGATTCTGGCCGCTCAAACCGCCAACAATATTGGCACCATCTGGGTAGGTGCCTGGGCCGGCGCCATTGGCGCTAACAACACGATGTTATTGGGTGGCGTGATATCGATTACGGCAACTGCCATGATCTGGTGGTTCTGGAAACCCATCCGGGAATTCCGATCAGACTAGGCGTCCCCGACTAGGCGTCCCCGACTAGGCGTCCCCGACTAGGCGTCCCCGACTAGGCGTCCCCGACTAGCCCGGTTGGCATGCGAGGAACAGGGGTTAGTTTCTGTCTACCATATCCTTATCAAGTCGACGCCAGGTCAGCAGGAAGAACAGCGAACTGGCACCGTACAAGGCCGCCATAATGACCATCGCCGACTGCAGACTCTGCGAGTAAACCGCACCACAGACATTTTGCAGACTGTCGCTCAACCCGGCTATGGCGGCTGGATGACATTGATTTCGGGCCAGTTCCTCCGTTGCCACGCCAAACTCAGCGATGCCACTGACAAAGAATATGTCCGAAATTGCGCCGATGAACAAGGGCCCAAATCCGTAGCCGATGAGATTGACGACAAACAGTAATACAGCGGTGGCCATTGCTCGCACACGCATGCTCACAACACCCTGGCCAATAGTGTACTGGGCGGCGAGGTAGCCGTACTTCACGAAACCGCCGATCATCAGACAGGCGGCAGCAAGTAGCAGACTCTGTGTGGTGAAAGCAACAATATAGAATGGGATCGACAACGCCAAACCTATGCCTGGCACCCACGCGATGGCACCCGGGTGTTTTTTGTAAAGCTTTGTTGCTAGCCAGCCTGTGGCGAAGGTACCGATAGCGGATGACAATGACACTGGCGCGTTGATCCACATGGCGGCCTCACCGGTGGAAATTTCGTGAGCTCGAACCAGAAAGATTGACTGAAACGAGGAAATTCCGTAACCACAGAAAGCCGCCACGGTAGCGCCAGCTGTCATTAACCAGAAAGCCGGCTTGGTCGTTAGCTCACGGATTGCTTCGCGCAGCTCGACTTTTTCCTTGGAGCCCTTTGCAACTGGATCTGTGTAACCACGCGGCGGCTCTTTGACCGTTAATTTGAAAATGACGGCAATCATCAGGCCTGGCAGGCCGACTACAAAAAAAGCGGTTCGCCAGTCGTACGTATCAGTCACCCAACCACCGATAAGATTGGCGAACATCGTGCCAAGTGTTACGCCCATGGCGTAGACGCCCAGCGCCTGAGACCTATCGCGCGGCGCGAAATAGTCAGCGATCAAAGAGTTGGCCGGTGGTGTACAGCCCGCCTCGCCAATACCGACGCCGACACGACACATCAGCAAAATCCAGAACGCGCCGATGGTGATAGAGCCAATGGTGATCTCGGTTGCCAGCCCACAGAGCGCCGTCATTAAGGACCACAGGGCAACACAGACAGTCATAATCCACACGCGGTGAGCCGCATCGGCATAGCGAGCCAGAGGAATGCCCACAATGGTATAGAGAAGCGCAAAACCGAAACCGGTAAGCAGGCCGAATTGGGTGTCGGAAATGCCGAGCTCCGGTATAAGATCCGGACCAACGACGGCGAGCAGACCCCGGTCAACGAAATTCATAATATAAATAATCGTTAGTGCGGAGAGCACATAGGTTCGGTACCGTTTGGTACCATAGCCCGTGACGTTAGTCTGCACACCAGCTTCTGTGGATGAGGTTGCTGTTGTCATATATGAATGTCTCTATGGTCTGTGACCAGTATTGTTGGCTTTGACTGTCAATATTCCACTTCGCGCGCTTGCCTGTCAGCATCAAGTCTGTCGGCACAAAGGCCCACAGTCTAGTGGGATATAGCGCCAAGGGCTATGGTTGTCACCAAATTCAGGGGGCAGAGCCAAGCACCAGAACCAAGCGCCAGAGCCTAGTTCCAGAACCAAGCGCCAGAGTCAATGACGCAATGCTTCAACCTGACTGCGACAATCTTCAGCTCCAGGGACGAGGCCGATATTGAGGCGGCGTCTAATCTTTTGAATGACCTTGATTAGGGAGCGTGGCATCGACCTTATACGGTACGCTAGCAGACAGGCAGTCTGATTCTCTCCCATACACAAGTATTCCGGGCGAGGTGTTCCGATCTCTAATTGATGGGTGTCTCGATCTTTCATATACTCACGAGTCGATTGAATCACGCGTCTAAAAACTGAAGGTGCATTATGCCTATGATTATTCATTCCAGCCCGCTGCCCGATGTAGACATCCCGTCTGTCACGATTACCGCGCATGTATTACGCAAGGCCGAGGCGCTGGCTGACTTGGTTGCGATTCGGGATGCCGCGGGCACCAGCAGCTACACTTTCGCGGAGCTTAGCAACGCCATTCACGCCTTAGCAGGTGGTCTGGCTGCGCGCGGCATCGCCCCGGGCAAGGTGGTTGGTCTTATGGCACCCAATCTGCCGGAATACGCTGTGGTATTCCACGGTGTTGCCGTCGCCGGCGCTGCTGTCACCACCATCAACCCCACCTATGGTCCGCAAGAGGTCATGCACCAGCTTAAAGATGCCGGTGCGACCATGCTGTTTACGGTGCCCATGTTCGCGGCAACCGCCTTGCAGGCCATCGAAGGCACAGCTGTGACTGAGGTTATTATTATCGGTGATGCTGTGCCCGGCACGACCGCCATGCGCGAGGTTTTTGGTGATCCCATCGAGCAGGTCCCCGTCGATGCAGCCACGCACACCGTGGTATTGCCCTACTCGTCTGGAACCACGGGCTTACCTAAAGGCGTCATGCTGTCGCATCGCAATCTGGTGGCGAACATCGAACAATGCATCCATGCGATTCGCTATCAGGAAAACGAGGTGGCGCTGGCAGCCCTGCCGTTCTTCCATATTTACGGCATGCAGGTCTTGATGAACGGCCTGATCAGCAACGGCGTGGCAACCATCACCATGCCCCGGTTCGATATGGTGGAAGCATTACAGGCAGTACAAGCGCTGAAGATCACCCGCTTCTTTGCTGTCCCGCCCATCATCATTGGTTTGGCGAGCGCGCCCATTGTCGATCAGTACGATCTGTCATCTGTCAAACAGGTGTTTTCTGGCGCAGCCCCGCTGGGTGCAGAACTCGCCGCCAAGGCCGCTGCACGACTCGGTTGCGAGGTGGTCCAAGGCTTTGGCATGACCGAGCTCAGCCCCGTGAGTCACTCGACAGTTGAGGGCGACTATCGCCCCGGCACCAGTGGTGTGACCATCTCCAACACCGAAAGCCGCATTGTCGACCCGGACACGGGAGAAGATCAGCCCGTTGGCGGCCGCGGCGAGCTCTGGGTGCGTGGCCCACAGGTCATGACAGGGTATTTGAATAATCCCAAAGCCACCGCGGAAACCATTGATGCTGACGGCTGGCTGCATACCGGTGACATTGCCGTTATCGATGAACACGGCCACATGAGTATCGTCGACCGCATGAAAGAGCTCATCAAGTTCAAGGGTTTCCAGGTCGCTCCAGCAGAGCTGGAAGCACTACTTATCACGCACCCGAAAATTCTCGATGTTGCGGTCATCGGCATTGCCGATGAGGAAGCGGGCGAAGTGCCCAAAGCGTTTGTCGTGGTGACACCCGACAATGAAGTCACCCTGGAAGAAATCCAGGCACTGGTCAGTGAAAATCTGGTGAGTTACAAGCAGATCCGTGTGCTCGAGCTGATCGACGCCATACCTAAAAGCGCCGCTGGCAAAATTCTTCGAAAAGAGCTCCGCAATCGTTAACTCGATAATCCTTCAGCCATAACAGTAATGGGGCCGGAGCAAACTCAGTTTTTACGCCGACCCCATTCCACATTCCATCTAACGCAGCATCCCTCGACGGGCTCGCCCAAAACCTAAAGCTCATCTGTTTACTGGCGCAGCCCCAGCAAAATCTCTCACTTGAGCGAGTTAGACCCCACCTTTAGGGTAGCGCTGCCCCACAGCCCTCCAATCAAGAAAAAGTTCGGACGGGTATTAAATGCAATTGATAATGATTATCGTTTAGAATAAGATTCGTTTCACTAAGAACTGGCAGTATCCAGGATAGCTCAATGAAGCACGCTACATTACTACTTACTCTGGCGATCTCCGCGTTAAGCACCTCGTTAGTGCATGGGCAGGAACGCGACAACAGCATCGAGGAAGTCACCATCATCGGCAGCCGCGAGCAGGCACTGCGACTCGCCGGTTCTGCCCACTATATCGGCTCAGACAAACTGGCACAGTTTGCCTACAGCGACATCCAGCGCATCGCGCGTGAAGTGCCAGGTGTCTCCATTCAAATTGAAGACGGCTATGGGCTTAGACCGAACATCGGCATCCGTGGCGTGGCGACGGAACGCAGCGGTCGCATCACACTGTTAGAAGACAATGTGCTTATCGCACCCGCGCCCTACTCCGCGCCTTCGGCCTATTATTTTCCAACCGTGGGCAGACTGAGCGCGATCGAAGTCGTTAAGGGGCCCGCTGCGATTACCCAAGGACCCTACACTATTGGCGGCGCCCTCAACATGGTGTCTACACCGATCCCCACAGAGATGTCAGGCAATATCATCACTGAGGCGGGCGAGGATTCTACCTACCGCGTTCATGCTACCTATGGCGGCAGAAGCGAATCAGGTTTTGGCTATCTGTTGGAGACACACCAGTGGCTGTCCGATGGCTTTCAAGACATCGACCGAAGCAATAATAACACGGGTCTCGATGTAGAGGATTACACAATCAAGCTTAGCTACGCACCGAGCAACTCCGCACATGGGATCGAATTGAAGCTGCAGTCTACAGAGCAGAGTTCGAATCAGAGCTACCTCGGCCTCACCGACCGAGACTTCGACAATAATGCATTTCGGCGCTACGGTCTCTCCGCGCGGGACAATATCAAAACCGAGCACGAGCAACAGATTCTCCGCTACAGCTACTATATCAGCGACTCTCTCGATGTGTCTGTCACTGCCTATAACAACGAGCATCAACGTGACTGGCTCAAGACTGAGGGTATTGATTTTGATGGCAGCAGCAACGCCGAAGACTTCGACCGAACCAGCTGGGCTGATGTGATTCAAGCTATTAATAGCGGCACGACCCTAGGCGGCCTTAATCCAGATCAACTTCAATCCATACTGGACGGCAGCAGCGACACTGCTTCCGGCAGTATCCAGCTGCGCTCGAATAATCGCGAATACTTTTCGCGCGGCGTCCAAGTCGGTCTTAACTGGAACGGTATGATAGGCAATAGTGCACACGATCTGGAATTCGGCATTCGCCTGCACGAAGACGAGGAAGACCGATTGGAGCGCAACAGCAACTATAGTCAAAGCAATGGCGCACTCGCTCTCGATGATTTTGGCATTCTAGGCAATGCCGGCAATCGAGTTCAGGAAGCCCGAGCGTTGGCTATCCATATTCATGACAATATCCAGCTAGGCGACTGGACACTATCACCCGGCCTGCGTTATGAAAATATCAAACAGAAGCGCACACGCTTTGCCGGCGGGGCGCTAAGAACTTTTCGCGACGCGCGCCAGAACGACACCCAGGTCTTCCTCCCTGGGCTGGGCATTCTCTACCAGGTGAATGACTCTTTGTCAGTGCTAGGCGGGGCGCACAAGGGCTTTACAGCGCCCAGCAACTCGCCCAACGTCAATGAAGAGACAGCCATTAACTATGAGCTAGGCTTCCGCTACCAGAACGACGCCCTGTCCACCGAACTCATCGGCTTCATGAGCGATTACGACAATATACTGGGTGAATGTACCGCCTCATCCGGGTCCGACTGCACGATTGGCGACGCCTTCAACGGCGACGCTGCAACGGTCACGGGCCTGGAATTGTTAGTCCGTGCGAACCTGGCGCGGGGTAGCAGCTACAAAATTCCGGTATCCCTAAGCTACACCTTGATCCATGGCGAATTCGACAGCGACATTGCCGATACGGATTTCTTTGGTTCCGTTAGCAAGGGCGACCCATTACCCTACCTGCCCGAAAATCAGCTTCTTGTCTCTGTAGGTTTTGAGAAGAACAATTGGGCGGCCTATGTTAGCGGCAACTATGTGGACGAGGTCTGTGTGCGAGCGTCTTGCGGCGCCTTCGAGAAAACCGATGACACGTTTACGGTCGATATCTCAGCAAACTACCAGTTCAATCGTGCGTTGAATGTCTATGCCCGAGTAGAAAACCTGACTAGCGAGGAAGACATCCTCGGCCGTCAGCCCTATGGTGCCCGCCCAAACAAAGACCGCACCGTAACGGTAGGTGTTAGATTCAACTTCTAAGCACAAGCGAGCATTGACTCCGCTTGAATGTTAAACGGATACCAAAGAGCCAGGATAGTCTTCGCTATTAGCTTTTTTGCACAATCGATCGCTATCCCTGTCCTGAAAAGTCGCTCACCCCCAAGTTTGAAAATCGGTAGGAGTTCCACACTTTTAATGTATCCAAGCTTCAATCGTGACCCAAACGCCGCTAACTTGCCAATGCCGGCTGTGGTACCCTGCCGCGATGATTTCTAGCACAAAAACTCTAAACCACATGCAGCAGCCGTACACCGAAGCACCGACTCTGACGTCAAAGTGGCTTTGGACCAAGCAGCAGAAGCGGACGTGTTTTACCCTCGAATCACAATACGGCCACTATTATGCCGTGTCATAATCCGCCTTTCCCCCATCCTGAGATTCCAACACTGCTTTTGGGATTTCCACAATCGCGCAAGGGTGCTGGTGAAGACCCGCTGCTAATGGACCTTCGGCCGCTGTTGGAAGCTGGCGGCGTCTCAGTCCTAACTCTGAAATTGACGATAGGCGCGGACGATGACGTGCTTGTGCGAGAGATGGAAACCGCCATCGATCAATGCGAACAAAGCAAGCTAATCATTGGAGGCTTCTCCCTTGGAGCGCGCATTGCCTTGCGTGTGGCTACACGCGTAAGACCCGCGGCGTTGCTTTGCCTGGGGTTTCCCTTTCATCCGCCGGGCCAACCCCTAGGGCCGAAGGGGAATGAGCTTTTTGTCGGCCATGACATACCAACGCTCATCGTTCAAGGCGCTCGAGATCCCCACGGAACCCAGCAAGAAAAAAACGCCTACCAGTGCCTGCCAGACTGCGTGCAATTGCGATGGATTGAAGAGGCAAATCATCGATTCGAAACGCGTCAGAAGTCCCCGTGGAGCAGACAAGAGCATTTGCTGACAATCGCCAATAGCTGTCTGGAATTTGCCAGGCAAACTCTGGAGTGGAACGACAATGCTTGAAGTGCAGGACGGCAAACAAGCCATATTGCAGAGCGGCTTTTCCTATCTGCCGCAATTCATTTCCGTCGAAGAGGCGGGGGAATTGATCGACTACTTCGGCGCTTTACGTCCCCTTTGGGAACAACGATTTCATGGTGTTAGCAAGCAGCGTAGCGCTAAGCACGGACGCCGCCTAACTCGGCCCGTATATTGGCTGGGCGCATGGCAATTTGCCTGCTTGGGCTACTACTCCGAACCGGAACACTTGAACGACCGCTGTCTGCGAGCAGAGCCCTTTCCCGCTGTAATGCAGAACATCCTGGACCGATTGACAGTAGTGCTTGCCTCTTCCCATGACCATGACCATGACCATGACCGTGACGATAAAAATGACAATAAAAATGAAACTTCGGAATTACCCAACACCTGTCTCATCAACTACTACGGGCGTGAACTGGGCCAAGGGCAGCCCCGTGACTATGCTCGACTCCGAATGCACCGCGACGGGGAGCCAGGACCGGTCATCATGTTTTCCATCGGCCAGCCTGGCTTGCTTGAGTTTTTAGACCCAGAAATCAGCCCCGACCCCGAACTATCTCTGTGGACTAGACACAGGTCAGTGACCATATTGAGCGGCCCCAACTTCAAGGACCGTTTGTATCATCGTATTACCCAGGTGAGAACCGGGCGTGAACCACAGCTTCATACTGAACTGGAAAACTTCGAGCTTCGCCGGATTAGTGTTTCGTTCAGGTCTGTTCCTGAACAATACATTGCCGATTTTCACGAACTGCCCGACAACGCGACCTCGCAAATAGCCGACTATGTCGGAGAACTCGCGCTGCATTCCAAGCATTACGAAGATCAACTAGCCAAGAAATAATAAATTTAGCGTCGACTCAAGCAAGGCACCATCGGTAACCCCCCTTTTTTTTCCACTTAGATTATGCGCCCCTTGGCACCCCAACTCCGCCAGAGTCTCCTGCACACCCTTTTGCAAGTGCAGAACAGATAGCAAACATCTTGGTACCCTTGCATGCGGCCATATCAACTCAGGCTATTTAATCACTCAATTGCGCTGTATCTTGTCGTTCTTCTCGGCGAGAACATTTGAAATACCTATACTCATCTCGTCGCAAGATCTGACAGATCAGATCAACAGAAGACAAAACCCACTGTCTAGCCGTCCGCGCACTTATTCCAAGACCGTGGGATAGGAAAAGACCGCGCAACAGATCCACACTATCGAGCTTGGTCTGTTCTTGGGAAGCCAGCAACTTATGATGCATAACGATCAAATTCAAAGACCAAAATTATCGCTCACGCTAAACAGGTCAAAGACACCATTCATTGGCTCAACATCAAATTATCGAACTACCTCACTATCATCGTCGAAAATATGTTGGGACATTCCCGGCCGACACTCTATGGCAGATCTCAATTCGAGCAATGATTGATTGATTAGTGCTTACTGGAAAATATAGTATGTCGCCAGACTTTACTCGTGCGCCCTACTCCCTAGACAACGTAACACGGAACACCAAAGGCTTCGCCTTTGTAAATTAGCTTGTCTTGTTCCTGACTTTCGAGCAAACGGAATGAGCCATGCTATCGTTGGAGCCTGGGTCGTATTTTGGCCTTACATCGCGAGACCAACAAAAATAACAGGAACGTATTAATGAGCACCGCAGCAAACGTATCAGAAGTAGCAGCAGAACCAGCACACAATGGTCATATAACTGGCTACGGCGAACCGGGATACAGAAACTACGTGTTGTTTTTGCTCATGGTCGTTTATACGCTGAATTTCGTCGACAGGACGCTCATTGCGGTTGTCGCCCAACCCATCATCGACTCATTCGGACTGACCGATTCCCAATGGGGATTACTCTACGGCCCTCCATTTGCACTTTTTTACGCGGTTATGGGATTGCCCATCGCCCTGTGGGCCGATCGCTCTAATCGTGTCAAAGTGATTACGGTTTGTATTATTTTGTGGTCACTGATGACGGCCTTGTGTGGTATTGCCGCAGGTTTTGCGATGCTGCTGTTTTTTAGAATCGGGGTCGCCATCGGTGAAGCTGGTTGTACGCCGCCGGCCAACTCCATCATTGGTGACTACTTTATTTCTCGTAAGCGTGCGACCGCGCTGGGCATTTATTCGATGGGCGTGACCCTGGGCTCTGTCCTTGCCAACGTATTTGGCGGCCCGATTGCACAGATGGAAGGTGCTGATTTTGGCGCTTGGATTGCGAGTATCGGTCTTGGCAGCTTGTTTACAGGGCTCGACTGGGCATCAATCGAAGGCTGGAGAATCGCGTTTGTCGTCGTCGGTCTACCGGGCATTTTGATCGCAATGGTTGTGCTGTTCACCATCAAAGAGCCACCTCGCGGTTACTCTGACGGCCCCGAGCTGACCCCGACCGCACCAGCCCATTGGGGCGATGCGTTTAAAGAACTCAGACACAAGCCGACATTCTGGTGGATGGCCATCGGCGCGGCCATGGTGGCCTTTGTCGGCTATGGCTTGAGTAGCTTTCAAGCGCCTTTTTTGCAGCGTGAACATGGCCTAGATGTCCGAGACGCGGCGATCTACTTCGGCGCACCCCTGTCATTCCTGGCCGCGATCGGTACATTTTTCGGCGGCTACTTAACAGAAAAATTCACACCCCGTTACCAAACAGCGGTCGCCTGGATTCCCGGAATCGGCCTGCTGATCGCTGTCCCCGCCTATATTGCGGCTTTCTTTGCGGAAGATCTACGGGTCGTATTTGTGCTGTGGGGTATCGCCGCCGTGTGTCACTACGCTTACCTGGGCGCGCAATACAATATCGGCCAAGGCGTTGTCAGTGCCCGTTCGCGCGCTACTGCTATTGCTACGCTGCTGATTCTGGTCTCCATCATCGGTAATGGCATTGGACCGTATTTCGTCGGCTTTATGAGTGACCTGTTTATGAGCCTGCAACTTGCCGACAGCAATTTTGCCGGCCAACTAACGCCGGCCATTTGCGGTGCGAATGATTCGGTACTTAGCGATGCACAACGAATCGTCTGCGATGCGGCAAACTCAACGGGACTCAAGAACGCAGTCTCCGTGACGGTCTTGTGGTTCATTTTTGCTGCAGGCTGCTTTTTCATGTCTGCTCGTACGCTGAAACGTGACTTCGTCGCGCCTTTGGCAACGTCGTAAAGAGTAACAGCGGCAGCGCAGGTATGTAGAGCGGCTCATATGAATCGGGCGACAGGCCAAGCATTTTGCGCACCCTGTCGCCACACTGGCATCCGTGCCAACCGCTGCCTTCTAGCTGGCTTGATGACCCAGTTGGCTTCTGTGTTTTTTAAATATTTGGGGTCGGGGTAAAATTTACAAAACAATAATTTTTTCCGCGGTACTTGAATGGCAAGTAGGTAGGAACATCCATTCAGGACCGATTCAGCTTGAATTCTTTTCGCATACTAAGAACAAAGGGATAAACGCATTCGACAGCACAAACCCACCCTAGCCCAGACTGAGCTGCTGGCTATTTGTAAATTTTACCCCGACCCCAAATATTTTAAATTTTACCCCGACCCCATTTATCTTGATTCGATTGGGCGTCTGAAGATCAGCATATCGATCAACGACGAGATAGAAAATAGCAACAAGGCCATCAGAACGCGAGCATCTCCGGGATGTAGTAAAGGCTCAACCGGGACTGCAATGGTTTTGGTCAGCGCCGCCATTTTATAGTCATGACGTTCGTTGAAGGCAGGGTTGGTGGCAATCTCAATCACATCTCGGCGACTGCGGTAGCGAAAAAGCGCGCCCTGGTCCCAATGCGCTGCACCCTCAATGCCAGAAAGATCAAGCGCGTTAGACACGGACTGACCGAAGAACACAGGGTGGCAAGCGCGCTTAAACTGGGCTGGATACATGTGCTCCATGTAGTGAGCAATCAAGTCTGATGCGCTAGCCCCAGGGCCGGTAGCAGGCAGTTCCGGCGGAGACTCATTCATATCGAGCAGATTCACCATGATGAAATCGTTACCGGTGTCGGTGCGCATAAAGTTCTCGAGTGTCGCCAGGTTTTGCTCAGAACGACCAAGAGATTTTGCCCGTTCTAATACGACACTGATCTCTTTCTCGGTCATCGGTTCTTCAAAGCTGGTGTACCAACTAAAAAACAAACCGTAAAGGACGAAACCAGTAATCCAAATGTAAGAACGCTTCATGGGGTTAACCTTCGGGTCAGTTGTTCCAGTAAATGTAGGTATCGGATTCTTCGAACTCTTGACGTAAATGCTTATCCACATTAATTGAACTTGCACCGGTTGAGTCCCAAAGCGGAGGCACCATTTCGGAATTGTGGGCAGCGAGCAAGCCCATCATGTTTTCGACCACATCCGGGTGCTGTGCCGCGATATCGGTTGACTCACCTGGATCCGTTGACAGGTCAAACAGCATGGTATTGCCCATTAAAGGATCGACAGCAAGCTTCCAGTCATGATGACGTATAGTCCGATACTGACCGGCGCGCCAGAACAGAGTGTCATGTGGTTTAGCCAATGGGGTTGCTCCCAGAGCAAAAGGAATTAGATCGACGCCGTCGATTTGATGCTCTATGTCGGCACCTGCCGCACTGGCTGCGGTGGCGTAGATATCAAAATGGTGAACGGGTTTTTCATAAGCGACGCCAGCCGGGAGTTTTGCGGGCCATTTAACAAAGTACGGCACATGGATGCCGCCTTCAAAATTGGTGATCTTCCAACCACGGAATGGCTTGTTTACATCATCTATACCAATATATCCTGCGCCGCCGTTGTCTGAAGTAAAGATAACAATGGTGTTTTCATCTAGTCCGTTGTCTTTCAAAGCTTGAAGAACTTCCCCTACACCACGATCAAGACTGTGAATCATGGCCGCATACACTCGCTCGGTGTGGTCCTCAATATGGGATAAGGCGTCGTAGTCTGCTTTTGTTGCTTGTAACGGTGTGTGCGGTGCCCAGTGCGCAAGGTATAAAAAGAACGGTCTATTCTTGTTGTTTTCGATCACTTTTACGGCTTCATCCGTATAGTAATCGGTGAGGTAGCCGCCAGGTTTAAAAGCTGGGCTTCCGTTGTAACTTGCCGCGTACTTCATGCCCGCCCACAAGAATCGGTCTATGGGATCATAAGCAAGTTTCGAATGAACAACATCGGGGTCATCTTCTTCGCCATAAAGGCCGGAGGCCATCAACAAGCTTTGATCAAAACCTTGATCATGGGCTGCACTACCGTTTTCCCTACCCAGGTGCCACTTGCCAATATGCGCGGTGTAATAACCTTGCTCTTTTAAAACCTCAGCGATGGTGATTTCGCTCGCGGGTAAGCCCATTTCCTCGTAGGGAATCGTTTTGGGGTTTTCGGTTGGTATGCCCGGTGGTTTGGCGTCGTTACTGCTCATCATGCCCAATGCCGTGGACATACCTGCAGGTGTTGGCGTGTACTCGAAGCCAAATCGTGAGCCGTAACGACCGGACATCATCATGGCCCGAGAGGGCGCGCAGGTGCCTTGTCCAGCGTAACCGTTAGTGAAGTTGATGCCAGCCTTAGCAATAGAGTCAATATTAGGCGTGGGCACTGTACCTTCGGCGATACCACCACCATTGAAGGTGAGGTCGTTCCAGCCCAGATCGTCAGCGACGATCAATACCACATTTGGCTGATTGGTCTGTCGCGGTTCGGCAGGACCAGCCTGCCAATCAACTTCTTGGTGCGCACCTGTGGGTGTCCTCTGTTCAGACATATACGAGATTCCAACGAGAAGAAGCTCAATCCGGAAAATGTAGCCGGCCACGACAATGCCAAGGACTCCAAACAGTACAATGGATAGACGCTTACCTAACATGAACTCGAAACCTCATTAATGATGAGCATTAATATTGTCGAATGGCAACTGAAATAGCAACAACTCGCTTCAGACAATTCTGGCGGCTTCAACTATTCTTAAAGGCATTGCTCGAGAAGTACCAGTCCGGTTTTTCCATGCGAGAAAAATAGAACACAGCTTCTCTCTTAGCTGGCAACTAAACCTTCTAAATAGTTTCGCTCTATTCGTTATTCCATAGGATAGTTACATGGTCGCCATCTGGTAACTGGTTGATGGGGCAATCGATAGCGATTTCCGATTCTGATGTTGTTGGCCAGAGTGGCTCGACCTACGCTTCGCTGTGGGCGTCGAGTGCGCCTCTCAATCGATTAGCCGCTAGCGAATGCTCGGCCAGCAGGTCTATCCGCCCGCCTTCTGCGTTGAGATCAAAGATCCACTCCTTTTGAACCGCCTCCAAAGGAGCACCGATCATCAGCTTTCATCGCTCATCTCTTACCGCCTGAGCGGCGCCGCCCCGGCAGAACAAGTATTCATGTGGTGAGCTCAAACGCTCCAAGCCTGTTGTGAACATCCCATAAAATCGGGGGAGGTTCACTCTGAACCCAAATATCCTTTATTTAACTCGCTGGTCCAGAATGGCCATGATGTTCTGGGCGGTCTCATGGCTGGAGTTCTGGTTCTGTCCGCTGACAAATCGCTTGTCGTCGTCCACCACCGTGCTGGTAGCGAAGAAGTCCAAGAATCTTTCCTGCGAGGAATAGATACCACCGGCCTTGCGCAACTCGGTTTCCGGGTGCAAGGGAGTTACCTCTATGCCCAATTCTCTTATCTGCTTGTCGCTGACGCCGGTAACCTTGCGCCCGGCGATTAGCAGTTTACCATCGCGATCTCGCGCCCGAATCAAGCCCAGAGCACCGTGGCAGACCGAGCCAAACACGGTTTCTTTTTCACCATAATAGGCCTCGCTGACCTTCTGCCCCAAGACATCGGAATAACCGAGATCGTAAGCCGCACCCCAGCCACCGGCAATCCACACCACGTCGTAGCGAGTAAAGTCCAGGTCATCGATTTTCAGGGAGTTGTTCGCCTTGGCCTGAGCCACGGAGTCCTGCAGGAAGCGCTCGTCTTCGGGCGACCTGATAACCCGGTTCAAGGTCTGGGGGTCTATGGGTATCTCACCGCCCTTGATACTGGAAATATCCACTTCCATTCCTGCATCTTGGAACTGGTAGTAGGCGATAGTGAATTCTGAGGCCATGACACCGGTGGGATCACCGCCGGTTTTCCCCGGTGTATTCAGCACACCATGACTGGTAGTAATCAACAGAGCCCGTTTGCCAGGCAAGTTGTAGTCTCGGGCATCCTCAAAGACGGGATGTATGCCCAGGCTGTGGACGATGGTGGGCAGGGCCAGAACCAACAACAACAGCAAGGCCAGCATCGTACCAGCACCCACTAACATCTTCTTAAGCATATCCACGAATTCCTAAACTTACTTTAGCTAGCGAGTTCCTAGTGTTGTCAAAACATCTGTATTTAATGGAGGGCATTATCTAATGCTTATCATTAAAAGTCGACTAATTTGTCGAATGAACGCTTTGACCCCTATAGGAGATCGCGGTTGCAACCTGCCGGCACATTCAACATCGATGAATTCAGCTCTCGTGACCTGGTGTTTATCAGGAAGCTGGGCTGGAGGTATCGCCCTGATTTTTAATTGTGCTAATTGCTTTAGGCGATTCTCCTGCCTGGCTCGGCCGATTCCATAACGCCAGATCACCGCAACAACGGCAACCGAGACAAGCAGGGAAAATGGTCTCCAGATTAAGCCGCAATATTTGTACGCAAAAAGACAAACGCTCCATGGCAAAGTTGAAATAGCAGTTGCTTGCCGAAGAATCTTCAAGTAACCCACAAGATGCTGGCGACATGCACGAAAGAGTCGTTCGTGGCGAAGCATATTCACAATCGAGGTTTGAAAATATGGATTACGTGGCAAGCGCAACAGGGAACGAAGCACTATAAACAGTGCGCCTGCATCGACAAATGGCTTAAAAGAATAGACTACAACAATCGCTCAACCTAGCTCGCCCTTATTTCGGGTCACAGCAGCATAATTCGCGTATGATCATACTTCGTATTTAAACCATGGGAGAAAAGTACATGGCTGCAGCTTTTATGGCCTATCCAGAACTCCGCCACCCATTTGAGGCTAAGCCCATTCATGCTGAAGGCAGCACGAGTGTGCTTTATCAGGGTCGGCAGATTACACTCACAGAGACGGGCACTGGCCCAAATCTGTTGATTAGCTCTGAAGATCTCAAGCGTATCAATGGCTTTGAGCTCAAAGCCGAAGGCGCCTGTTACGCAGATATGTGCATTCCACTGACGAGCGAATTACAGGTCGCCCAAGAGGGAAAGCAGTGGTTTGATCTAACCGCCTTCGCTGATCTACTTGAACAGCCCTATGTTTTTGATGTGGAATCGAACGTCTGGAGTTTTGCTGAGATCCCCGCCAAACGTGACAATATGATGGTGAATGGCATGGCGCCGGAGTTCGAAATCCCTGACCGCCTGGGTAACGTCATCAGAATGACAGACCTAAAAGGTAAAAAGGCACTCATCGTCACCTGGTCCTCATGGTGAGGATGCTTCCTAGATGTGCCCGTGTGGCAACAAGTCTATGAAGAAATAAACGATCCTGATTTTGTCATCCTCTGCGTTGCAGAAGATACTGGCGGTGAAGCAGTAGCTGGGCCAATTTTCGATGCTGCCAACGCCACCTATATACAAATTGTCGATACAAACCACATCATCAGCAGTGCATTCAATTTTGTGAACGTCCCCTCAGCCGCCTGGGTTGATGAAGAAGGCAGAATTGTGCGAATCGACGAAGGCACCTATGCCAAAGTTCATGAACTCGGCGACGAAACACGCTCCATTACTTTTGGCACTAATGTCTATACACCGGCATTGCGCGATTGGGTCGCAAAGGGTAGCGAGAGTGACTATGTTCAATCTATCGAGACAGTCACGGGCAACATCCGTGAGCTAAGTTTCGAGCAACAGAAAGCCGATGCTGCGTTCCGACTGGCCAACCTGTTTCGTGAACACGGCCTGACGGAAAAGGCTGAACACTACTGGCACCTGACTCAGACGTTAAACCCGGATAGCATTAACTTTTTCAGGCAAAATCTGACGCTCTCCGAGGAAGGCTCAGCAGGTGAACAGTTCATGGCACGAAGAGGCGAGTACGAAAGTCAAAAGAAAGACTATTATCGACCGCTCGATATGGACAGCTAAGAACTATAGCTTGAATCCATAGCTTGGATCCATAGCTGGCGTTGGTCAGAGCAGCGTATCTATTGCCGATGCGCTTGCTCTGCAGCTATTGTCTCTGCGAACAACAATGTGGAGATGGGTTCGCTTAAGGCACAAGCATAAGACGATAAAGTCGGATCGCCTCTGGCACCGGATCATAGCCTCGATTCATCAATGCCGTCTTGCGGGTCCCTTCATCACTAACAAGTTCAGCACGCATCTTGTGAACTTGACCATCAATCGCCACCAACAATTCGGGCCTCATCGCGATAACATAAACCCACGCATCACCGAAGCCAAATGCACGGCTAAACCATTGATTGTATTCCACAAACCTGCTCGAGTGGATGTGGAGCTCACCGTTAATTTGAAAGCAGTTAACGCGAAAAGCTGAGCGCCATGGTCGTTGAATTTTCAGATAACAGCGATGTTTATCGGTCACCTCGCGCCAATCAACGCGCTGTTCGGGGTCACCGGCTGCGAGTGCAATATTTGGGGTCGGGGTAAAATTTACAAATGGCGGGGATAATTGGGGTCGGGGTAAAATTTACAAAACGAGACTTTTCCATGTTGCATAAGTGGCAAGTAAATAGGGACAAGCTTTCAGGACAGGTTCAGCTTGAACTCTTTTCGCGTACTAAGAACAACGGGATAAGCGAAAACGACCGCACAGACCCAACCTAGCTCACAACGAACTGTACGCCATTTGTAAATTTTATCCCGACCCCAATCATCCCCGACCCCAATCATCCCCAATATTGCGTAAATTTTACCCCGACCCCAAATATTGTAATTTTACCCCGACCCCAATTATCCAGAGGCCAGTAGCTGTAATCCTGATGCCAAGGGATTGCTTTAGCACCCGGGCCCTTGTCAAAAATTGGCTCGCTAAGGCAGGAGGCGTTCGCCAACAATACTGTTCATCTTCGCCACCATTTCTGGCAGGGTGGATAAACGATAGGCTAACGCCGAATCTAACAACTGGTTGTGATGCCTTGGGATCAGGCGCGCGTGCCAACCTTCTTCAGGGTAAGGCTCAGGGCTTGTTTGCAGCAATGTCGTTATCTCGCCTCTAAGCTTATTCATCTCCGCTGCAGGCATGGCTTCAAATGGGCCGAGAAAACCTTGCTTGTGAAACTGGGCAACTTGGTCAGAACTGAGCTTACTTGGCACTGTTAGCAATGCACTTTTTTAGTCACTTTTGCCCAGTGAATATACGGAGTCTCGCGACCGGCATCGACAGTTTATTGCCTAAAGCTATCGATTTTCGGTTGATCTTGGGTTGGCCTTGCGTCGCATCACTCGACTGCTATAGTAACTGCAAAACCCGAATGTTTTATAGGTGATCTATGACTCAATCAGAAATCAGCAACTCAATCAATTTCTTTCTTGACGGTAACTTTGCCCCAGTGGCCGAAGAGCGTGATGCGCAGAACATGCAAGTTAAAGGCGCCATACCTGAAGACTTGGCCGGCAACTTCTTACGAGTTGGTCCAAATCCTGTACATATATTTGACGAGGCGGCCTATCACACCTTTGATGGCGACGGCATGATTCACGCCATCGAGTTCAATAAAGGCCAGGCTCATTATCGCAATCGGTTTGTTCAAACTGACGGATACAAACTAGAGCGGGATCGCGGTGATTGGGTTTACAAGGGTATCAATTCAATGTTGGATCCAACGCCTTCTCGTGTACCGGAAGGGGCACCACGCAATAAGAACCTAGCTAACACAGCATTTACTTATCACAACAACACCCTTTACGCGCTGCACGAACCCTCTCGCCCCACCGCCATCCAGTTACCCGAACTCGAAACATTGGGAGCAGTAGACTTCGATGGCAAACTTAAACATCCCTTCACGGCACATCCAAAGGTTGATCAGAAAACCGGAGAGATGATGACCTTTGGCTATGCTTTCGAAACGCCTTACGTCAGTTACTCCGTTATCAATGCCGAAGGAGAGTTGGTCCACACGACACCGATTACGATAAACAAGCCCGTTTTTATGCACGACTTCGCGGTCACAGAAAAATACTCTCTGTTTCTCGACTTTCCGATTACTCTCGATATCGAGCGAGCGATTGCCGGCGGTCCAGCGTTAGATTTTGAGCCAGAGCACGGTTCTCGCATCGGCGTGATGCCCCGCTTTGGCACAGACTTGGATGTACGTTGGTACGAAGTCGAGACCGGCTCGGTTGTCCATACTGCCAATGCTTGGGATGAAGGTGACGAGATTGTCATGCAAGCCTCTCGATCAAAAACCTCTGACATTGCCAGCGCGGGCTTAGATGCGGAAAACCTCGAAGATACCCAAGGACAGCTATATGAATGGCGTATCAATTTAGTCACAGGTGTTATTAAAGAGCGGACGCTCTGCAATGAACGTTGTGATTTCACCCGCATTAACGACACCCATGCCTGCCACAAAACACGTTATGTGTACGCGGCTGTCTTCAATCCAAGTCGACCTTTTAGTTTTGACGGCGTGTTGAAGTTTGATAACGAAACACAAACCACCGTCACCTTTAATTACGGCAACAACCGGTTCGGTGGCGAGGCGGTGTTTGCCCCAAAGGTAGGGGCGCAGTCCGAAGATGACGGCTACCTGATATGCTTTGTTCAAGACGAGACCACGGGGCAAAGTGAGTGCCTGATCTTAGATGCGCAGAATGTCACCGCCGGACCCGTTGCAACTATCCTTGTGCCTTACCGAGTACCCTACGGCTTTCACGCGGGCTGGGTAGGTGCTGTTTAAGCACTTGACCGGCTAGGCCCCTAACAATATTTGGGGTCGGGGTAAAATTTACAGAACTGTACTATTTCATACTGCTTATGTAGCAATTAGATAGAGAAAACCTTTCAGGACTGGTTCAGCTTGAACTCTTTTCTCGTACCAAACACAAAAAGATAAACGAATTCGACAGCACTACCCCGCCCGAGCTCACTATGAGCTGGAGGCCATTTGTAAATTTTACCCCGACCCCAAATATCCGACCCCACTTACCCTAAAGGTTACACGTATAAAATACGCAACATGGTTTTATATAAAAGTTATATAATCAAAAAATGAAATCTACGCCAACAGAGCCTCTGTCAAAGGAGTCGCTGCCAAAAGAGTCCATCGTCATAGTGTGGTTTAAACGTGATCTTAGAATTCACGATCACGAACCCCTCACCACGGCTGCTTCTCTACAAAATAAAGGTATTAAAGTACTGCCCTTATACGTGGTTGAACCTGATTATTGGCAGTTACCGGATAGCTCGGCGCGTCACTGGCGTTTTATCAGCCAATCCCTAGCTGAATTGAATCAAGCACTGCTAAGTCTCGGGCAAGGATTATGGGTCGAGCACAGTACTGTCATTTCTGTATTACAAAAACTAGCAGCACACTTTAATATCGTCGGACTTTATTCGCATCAAGAAAGCGGTAATTTATGGACATACCAGCGTGATAAGGATGTCACAATATGGTGCCTTAAAAATAAGATAAAATGGCATGAATCTGAAGCCTATGGTGTGTTCCGGCGTTTTAACGATCGTGATCGTTGGGCGTATTATTGGGAAAAATACATGGTGCGCGAAAAATCTATCGCACCAGTATCTTTAGCAAAAATAGAATCACTGAAAGTTTATAATGATCGGCCAGGATTTGATCTACCAGCGCTGGATTTAACGGTGCTTGAGCGTGATGAAAATAAACACTTACAAGAAGGCGGCCGCAGCCGAGGCTCGGCTTGTTTCAAGAGTTTTCTTAATGAGCGCGGAAAACAATATTCCTTTAATATGTCGTCGCCATTAACCGCTTTTCGTAGTTGTTCTCGACTGAGTCCACACATTGCTTTTGGTACGTTGTCATTAAGAGAGATTGTACAGAAGTTGCGCAAACAGGCTAAAACACCCCATCTTGAAGACTCCTGGAAGCGTTCTTTACGCTCTTTTGACAGCCGCTTGCATTGGCATTGCCACTTCATCCAAAAGCTCGAAACAGAGCCTTTGTTTGAAACACACAACATGTTACCGGTATTTGATGGTTTGCGTGAAAATGCGTTTAACGAAGACTATTTTGAAGCATGGAAGTCGGGCAATACCGGCTATCCTTTTATTGATGCTTGCATGCGGTGTCTCCGACACACAGGTTGGTTAAACTTTAGAATGCGCGCCATGCTTGTCTCTTTTTCATCTTACCAATTATGGCTGCATTGGCAGCGACCTGCCTGGCATTTGGCCCAGTGTTTTACCGACTACGAGCCAGGCATTCATTACAGCCAAATACAAATGCAGTCTGGGACAACGGGCATCAATACGCTGCGTATTTATAACCCAGTTAAACAATCCCAAGACCAAGACCCCAAAGGAGTTTTTATAAAACGCTGGGTGCCAGAATTGTCTGAGTATAACGATGAATACATTCATGAACCTTGGACGATGCCTATGGCGATGCAGCAACAAAAGGGCTGCATTATCGGCACAAGTTATCCGCAACCGATTGTTGAACATGTTGCTGCTTTACGTGAAGCACGAGCAAAATTTACTGCATTTAAACAGCATCACCCAGAGTTTTGGCAACAGGCGCAAGCACTCAATGCGAAACACGGCAGTCGTAAGCGTAAGGCTAAAAGTAAAACTAAAGGCACTAACAAAAAGATAGCAAATACAAGAATTGATATTGATCAGCTATCTTTATTCCAACCCATCTAGATAATTGATTTCAAAAGCTAACCATTCCAACCCGTAATACCTTGGCGATATAGATAATGGCTCATAAGAAATTACATCTAGACAGTAAAATTTGCCTGGGCTGTAACAAGCCCTTTAATTGGCGTAAAAAATGGCAAAGTTGTTGGGCCGAGGTCAAATATTGTTCTGACCGTTGTCGGCGCCATAAAACAACCCAAAATAGTTCGGATGTTAATCATGCGTAGACTCTATCTTATCTTGGGAGATCAGCTTGATCGCGACTCTCTAATTTTTAATGACGTCGATAGTGAAAATGATTGCTTCTGGATGGCAGAGGTTATTCAAGAGTCGACGCATGTTTGGTCACACAAGCAGCGCATTGCACTTTTTCTATCAGGGATGCGGCACTTTGCAGAAGAACTGCGCGAAAAAGGCTTACCGCTGCAATATTTCTTTTTAGAAAATGAGCAGTTTGGTGACTTAGCAGAAGCGTTAGCATATACGATCACAGCTGAACGTCCGGAAGAGGTCTGGTTTGTCAGGCCTGGCGATTATCGTGTCCTCGAGTCATTGGTTAATACTTGCAAGCAATACAATGTGCCATTTAAACAATTGAACGATCAGCACTTTCTTTCCACCCCGAAAGATTTCAAACAGTGGGCGGGAGACAAAAAACAGTTACGTCTGGAATACTGGTATCGAGAATTACGTAAAAAATATCAGATACTTATGGAAGATAACAAGACGCCATTAGGTGGTAAATGGAATTATGACGAATCCAATCGCAAGTCATTTAAAAAGGAAGGGCCACAGGACATTCCTAAAACGCTGTCCTGGCCGGCAGACAAAATAACCCAAACGGTGATTGCGTTAGTCAATGAGAAGTTCCCCGATCACCCCGGCACACTGACAAAGTTACATTGGCCGGTAACACAAGAGCAAGCACAACAAGCGCTCTCTCGATTTTTTGAAAACTGCTTAGAAAACTTTGGCGAATACCAAGATGCCATGTGGATGGATGAACCCTTTTTGAATCATTCATTAATTTCAACCGCCATGAACATGAAGTTACTACACCCGCTGCAAGTTATTCAGAAGGCTGAACTTTACCATCGAGAAAAAGGCGCCCCGTTAGCGGCTGTCGAAGGTTTTATTCGCCAAATATTAGGCTGGCGTGAATATGTGCGAGGTTTGTATTGGATGCACATGCCAGCTTGGCTAGATATGAATGCGTTAGGGGCTAGGCAGAATCTGCCCGATTTTTATTGGACAGGAGACACTGATATGACCTGTATGAGCCAGAGTATTAAGCAAACCTTAACCTACGGTTATGCCCATCATATTCAGCGTTTAATGGTTACCGGCTTGTTTTCACTGCTTTATGGTATTGATCCAAAACAGATTCATCAATGGTATTTGGCGGTCTACGTGGATGCGGTTGAATGGGTCGAGCTACCCAACACTTTAGGCATGAGCCAATACGCTGACAATGGCATTATGGCTTCGAAGCCTTATGTGGCAAGTGGCAACTATATTAATAAAATGAGTAATTATTGTAAGAACTGTCGTTTTAAACCTAGCGAAGCCGTGGGCGAAGAGGCCTGCCCGTTCACCACATTATTCTGGGATTTTTTAGACACACATGCCGATACTTTTAAAAATAATCCGCGTATGGGTTTTATGCTAAAAAACTTAAAGCGAAAAAGTGCAAAAGACATTGCAGATATCAAAGCGCAGGCGATAGAAATTAGGGGTTTGCACTGATTGGGTTAAAAAACAAAGGCCATTAAAATAATCGAAGACCCCAGAGCGCCGACATACTTGTCGCTTTGCTGCTAGGTTTCTAGGCGACTTACGCTGCATTCTTTTCTTTTGGCATTAACTGCAGCTACTTTTTGGGCGCGCTCTTTACTGGCTTGGCCCTTGCTCATGACACTGTCTTATTTAGGAAATTTTTAAACTAATATCAGCTGGTTAGGAAGAACAACCACGCGCTATCCATCCTAAAAAAGTAGCTTGGCGCCAGCCGTTTAGCTACCGTCAGCAGCTCATCTGAACATGTGTTGTTTGATCAAAACTTCGAGCTCCATGATGGAAGATTGAATATGGAATATTTGGGGTCGGGGTAAAATTTACAAAACGATACTTTATCCATGTTGCTTACGTGGCAAAGATAGAGACAACCTTTCAGAACCGGTATCACTTGAATTCTTTTCGCGCACCAGAACAAAGAGATAAACAAATTCGACAGCACAAACCGTCTTAGCTCACAATGAGCTGTAGGCTATTTGTAAATTTTACCCCGACCCCAATTACCCCGACCCCAATTACCCCAAACCCAACCTAGCTCACAATGAGCTGTAGGCTATTTGTAAATTTTACCCCGACTCCATTTATCTAGGCTATTTGTAAATTTTACCCCGACCCCAATTATCCAATTATCCAAATTTTACCCCGACCCCAATTATCCGCCATTTATCCAGGGGTATACCAAATCCCGCCTGTCACCAGGCAGTCAATGGCATCTAACACGACATGGATGATTAAGCCCATGCCAAAGAGTCGGGTTTTGGGGAACAGCATCAACAGGCTATAAACCACAATGGGAATGGTGGTATGCAGCGGGTGAAAACCAATGCTACAGCGGCCAGGATCATAAATGGGGTCGGCCAACAGGTGATCAATATCAATCAACAAGCCGGCCAGCAGCATGCCGTAGCTGACCAGCCATTTTTCTCGGTAGAGGGTCAGCGCCGGGAGAAGCGGCACCAGAAAATGTAAGAGAAGATGTATGATAACGACTGTCCCGATTTGATCCACACTTGAGGTTTTTAGATTAGGCCCGTTGATCGGCCGAAAACTTCGGCGACCGCTTTAACGACGGAGTCAGAGTACCGTTTCCCGGCGCCCCGGGATTTTAGTCGACGGTTTGACAATCCGCGCCACGTTATTTCCAGCACCCGGCTCTACTCTTACTTGATTGTAAATAAGTCACTATAACATGCACAGTGCTAAACGCCTGCGCAACGCCAAGCTAACGACACTAACCTGTTTTGAGTTGCGTCAAGCACACGCGAAGCCGTTAACTGTTGCGAGCCCATACCTTTATCACCGAGAGTCAGCAGACATTCATTATCTGCATTAGCCAACCCCTATTGAACTCTTAAACTTACCGGAATAAGCTGCGCCCAGACGCTTCTAACAATATTAAGCAGTACCGAGGCACTAAAACTAAAGTGGCGGACAAGTACATTAGATTGAGGGGAAACCAATTGAATAAAATAAGGCTGTTGTTAGGCGCTGGACTGCTTGCGTTTTTTAATGCCGCCTCTGCCGACAGCCGCTCTCACACCTATAGTATGGAGTCTGAAGCACTAGGCCAGGTGACGGAATATAAACTACCCTGGGCTAATCCCGGCGCAGGCTCCACTCACGAGCTAATCTTTAATCCCGAAGGTGGTCAACATGCGTGGATCACCGGACAAAACTACGACATGCTAGGCAAGGTCAACATTAAAACGGGAACAGTTGAGACTTTTGAAATGCCTGCGGGTAGTGGGCCTCACGGCGTTGCATTTGATGCTGACGGCGGATTTTGGGTCTCTCTAGAGTTCGCTGGGTTAGTGGTAAACATTGATCAGACTACTGGCGAGATTTTGCAAAAAATTGACGTACACATGCAGCTTGCTTCATCTGAAACGCTGATTAACCCCGCTCCCCACGCCATAGAGTTCGCAGCCGATGGCAAAACTATTTGGTTCACCGGAAAACGAACCAGTACCGTCGGTAAAATCATGAAGAACGGCGAAGTAAAACATTATCCTTTGCCTTCTCTTGGCGCAGTGCCTATTTATTTAGTGCCCGGCGCTGACGGGAGCATGTGGGGAACTGAACTCGCAACCAACAAGATTTTGAAAGTCACCGACGAAGGTGTCGTCACTGAATATAAAATTCCATCTTACAACAGTCGCCCTATTGCTATTATTCAATCTCCCGACAAAAAATCTGTGTGGTTTAGCCAGGAGGCTAGCCATAAAGTTGCCACGATCGATATGCAGGGTAATTTTAAAGAATATCCTGTTCCTAAAACACAAAGTAATATGCTGCTCGCTGGGCTCGCCTTCGATACCCAAGGTAATCTTTGGACACAAAGCTACGCCGATCAAAACAACCCTTACAATAAGTCTGCTGGCGGTAGCGACTACATCATAAAACTAAGCAAAGATATTCTAAACGCACCCAACAACCAGCTGACCGACGTCACCGTGGCTTTGTATCCAGTACCAACTCAAAAAACAGTGTTTCATCGGATAAAGGCAGGTAACGATGGTAACATTTGGTTTACCGAGCTAGCCCAAGATCGCATCGGAAAAGTCACGCAGTAAGCTATAAACCTTCACCAATCCTCACCATCAGTGGATGTCCACGGAGAGTATTGGTGCGCCGAGGGTAAAATTGTGAGTCTTAAACAAACCATCGTGAGTGTTCTCGCTCTACTCGTTCTAGCGACACCTTATTTAGCATACGGCAACGGCACCAGTAGTCCGCTTTGTGACCATCAGAACGCGTCAGAACTATTTTTGGAAGCTGAGAAATCCGGCATCATCGTACTTGATCGAAGCCGGCTAAAGGCTTATTTACTCGATAACTGCGGCGTGGGTGAAGCAACGGCGATAACGACCAAACCCACCGCACAAAAAAACCTGGAAGATCCCAAAGCTATGGCCACGGCCAGTCTTAATCAAACGCGCCAATCCGAGCCCGCCAAGACACTGGCTACGCACTACTATTTTTCTGGCGCTGCAGACTTATCACGGGGCAACCGAGACGAACGAGACTATGATCTAGCAGCCAAACGAGATCAGGCTTTGACAGCACAGCTATTGTGGGAATTCGACGTGGATTACACCTTGAGAGAAGACTTTTACACGATACAATTTTTTACAGAAGATAATACTGTCGAGACTCAACGTTACGAAGACACGTACCACAAATTCACGCTGAACAACGACTTCACTTACCAGAGCACCACCAACCCAAAACTGATCGGATTCACTAATATTAACTACTCACGAGATGACTTCGCCGGTATCGAGCGAGATACATCCATCATGTTTGGTGGTGGCTATGCCATATGGGGCGATAACTATCACGCACCATGCGAGGTCTTTAAGTATAGCGCCGGTGTCGGTCAGCGCGATCGCAATATCGTCGACGAAGATGATAGGGTGCGTGACTTTGTTTCGCACAAATTTAGCCTAAAGTATCCATTAACGGATGCCATCTGCGTGTCACTCACACATACAAAACGCCAGTTTATAGGTCATTCAAATGAAAATGTAGATGCCAGCAGTATCAGCTCAAAATTTCCGATTAATGCTATCATGAGCATCACGGCGCGCTACCTTTACAAGCATGACAAAGGCGTGAAAGACGGTCGCGAAGCGATCGACGAGCGTCTTCGACTGGGTGTCGAGGCGAAGTTTTGAACCTTCAACATCGCTTAGCGCACCAATGTTTTCAACACCGGCTTCGGTGAGCTTTCTAAATCGTCGAGTTGGCCCCAACTCTCTGTTAAATAACTACTTTTCGAAACATATCGGGTACTTTAAGAGCATAAACCTGACCCAGTACAGTTCTCGCTTGTACATTGCACGCGTTGGCGAGATGATTCATGATTAGTGCTTGTGGTTTATGCTATTTTTGCCAAGCCTCCACTAGGGACTTCAGGCAACCTAACATGCACCACGAAGTGCGCCTGATAGCCTCAGGTTGACAGCACGGTTCGCCAAACCACCGTTTGCCAACGAAAGTGTCGTCCACCCGCTCAGAGAACTGCTGTAAAGATCATGAAAATCGTTAAAGGCCTGCAAGCCTCTCTACTGACTAAAACGTTTCAGTTTCAACACAAGCAATTTTTAGTGGCGTCAAATCTGTGGGGCTTTTACCTGGACACCGGTGAAGCCATCCTAGAAATGAAACTTTGGCCAATTATTGCCGATGTGATCGGCAAAAACGTTCTGTTTGATGAGGCCACCAACAAAGATGCCAGTGAGTTTATCGTCTTCGGCGACGCGTTTACGCCGAATCAGCAACCAGCCCCCAGCGTCGATGTCGCGGTCCGGGTGGGCAAACTCAAAAAAGTCCTGAGTGTTCACGGCGAACGCTACTGGCAAGGCGCGGGTCCACTATTGCACGCCTCAGCCGCAGTGCCTTTTAGCCAGATGCCCCTGAGTTACGACCATGCTTACGGTGGCGAGCGGCACCAATACAACACAGCGGGCAAAGGCCTGGCGAAAGAAAGTCCAGACCAGCCATTAAGGTTCTTACCCAACATCGAGCACCCCAGTTTGCCAATCCTGGCAGCCGACCTGGATCCCGCCGACCGAGCCTATGTACCGCAGGGCTTTGGCCCCATTGACGGCGAATGGCCGCAGCGCAGGAGCTTGTTCGGCACCTTCGACGACAGCTATTTACAAAACCATATGCCCGGGCTCGCGCCCGATATTAATTGGGAATATTTCTATCGAGCGCCGCCAGACCAACGATTTAACGACTACGTCGTCGGCGATGAATCCTTCAGCATCACTAATATGCACCCCAGCATGCCGATCCTTGAAGGCACGCTACCCGGGGTCGTTGGCCGCTGTTTTATCGAGCAGGAAGTCACCTTAGACACCGCCGAGGGCGGCGGCGAGGCCGGGACCGGAGATGAGGACAACACCCTCATTAGCTTCAAGGAGATTCCTCTTAAGCTCGACACCATTTATTTTTTCCCGAATGAAAATGTCGGCATCGTGGCTCATCGCGGCACAGTAGAAATCAATCACCCGCAGGCCAAAGACGTTAAGAAACTCATGATAGTCCATCAAGGGTTAACAGATGCGCCCAAGTCAAAAGACTATTACCAAGAGCAACTCAGCCTGCGCAGCGATCCAGAAGAAAGCTTTAAATATATGATGTATTCCGCGCCGTTGATCCCCGAAGGTGTACGCTGCGGTTTTAAACAACTACTGGGCGATGAGGAATACACGCAGGCTATGGGCGCCAACATGAGCGCTTTTGCCGAGAAAAAACAGCAACAAGCCGAACAGCAAATGGCCGAAGGCATCGACGCACAAGTGGCTGAGCTAAGAGCCAACGACATGCACGAGCAGGCTGATGAGCTGCTCAAAAAGGTCAACCAGCCGCCCCAAGACATAGACCTGCCAGAAGACCAGAAAAAACTCACAACCTTAATCGACAAAGTATTGCCCGGCATCGGCGACATGACAAGCGCGCCTAAACTCGATGACCTTGATCTGACCAAGCTCAACCTCAAGGCCATGGATGATGTCACGGCACACATGCAGGCCATGGCAGAAGCGCAAAAGGTCTTGGCATTCAAGCAGCTCGAGGAACAGGTCGTACAATTAAAACAGCAATTGGCTCAGCAGCCTGACATGGCCGAGCAGCTGGAGCCGGCCATAAAACAACTAGAAGACCTCATCGCGGGCACCAATAGCATTCCCGTGTTGGCCCGCCCCAATGCCATTGAATTAGAAGCTCAGCTCGCCCAGGCTGCCGAGCAGCTGGCAGAACAAAAAAAGATGATCGCCGAAGAGAATATTCAGTTGACCGCCGAACAACAGCAGCAACTACAAGAATTAGAGCAGCAATTAAACGATAACTCGCTGCTTGAGCAAGTCCAGAAAGCCAACGAGTTCTCCAGTAACGCTTACTTACAAGGCGCGCACTTTATACCCGAGTCTGCCTCGCCCCATCAGGGTGAAGAGCCCGCACTGGTCGCCGCTTTACTGGCCAGCTACGCCGGCAATCAAGTGATCAGCGCAAAAGACCTGGCTTTTTGCACACTTAAACAACAAACCTTTAACAATATTGACCTGAACCACGGCTTTTTTGAATACAGCCAGCTTACTGATATTCAGTTTAACCAAAGTGACTTGACTGCTATTAATTTCGCGCACGCCACACTGTCGGGCGTGCGCTTTACCCACTGCTTAATCGAGGGCGCCAACTTAGGCGCGGCCCAGATCAGTCACTGTCACTTCAGCCACTTGAACCTTAACGAGATCACCCTCGCGCATTCGACTTTAAGTCATTGTGAGTTTACGGATTGTGAATTTGGTGAACGCATGGATATGCTCCTGGAAACCAAAATGAGCCACTGTCGATTTATCAACTGTCATTTTCCCAAACTGAATTTTATTGAGATGGATCTAACGGGCTGTGAGTTTATCAATTGCGACCTGACCAAATGCAACTTCATCAAGCCCATTTTAATCGGCGCCAGCTTTCAGGGCTCAACCCTCGAGAGTACTAACTTTGTGAAGGCGCAGCTCGACAACAGCAGCTTTGACCAAGCCGTGATGAAAAACGTACGTTTTGTCGGTGGCTGCTCATTGAACGATTCGCGGTTTAACGGCGCCTCGATCACCGACAGCAACTTAAGAGATTGCCAACTCAATCGCTGTGATTTTGCCGACGCTGATCTCAGCCGCAGCGACTTCGGTGAATCGAGCATTAGGCAAGCCAAGTTCAATCGCGCCATCGCCAAAAAAACCCAGTTTATCAATAGCAACTTGCACGGCAGCGACTTAAACGGTGCCGACTTTATGGAAGCCAGCCTCATGCAGGCAGACATTCGCGCTTGCGACTTCTCTTACGCAAACTTATATAGCGCGAGTTTTCTTAAAGCGACGTTAGGTGAAACACTGTTCGTTGGCGCCATATTAGACAACACCCTGCTGGTCGACTGGAGACCGGCGTAGATGCAGTTGCTGGCACAGAACTCGGGGTTTTTGGTAACTGCGGTCACCGCCGTCAGGTGGGCGACAGAAAACCAGACATTTTATTTCCAACCAGCACTAGCTTCCCAACAAGCACGTTATTTCAGACAAATTGATGCTAAGGATACAGGCTCATGAGCGAATTTTATTTCAAGTTCACGTACCAGCAACAAGACCATTCAATCGGCGATGGCTTAACACTGTTGCACTTTACCGGCAGCGAAGCTATTTCGAGCCTGTTCAATTTTGAACTGACGCTCAAGTCCACCGACCTTGAGCTTGATGGCGACACTATCTTAAATCAGCCGTGCAGCATTGAAATCTATTATGGCGGTTCAAGCGCCGTCACCAATAGCCAACCCGTTCGCGTGATTCAAGGCATGGTGAATGCCTTTGAAGATATCCAATACCTGCCCGACAGCACCGTTTATCGTGCGAACGTCGTACCGCGACTCTGGCAACTGGGCTTGTTTGAAACCAATGAAGTCTATTTGAATGAATCGATCGAGGCGACACTGAGCACGATACTTAAAGAGGCCGACTTTATTCAGGGCCAAGACTTTCGCTTTCAGCTCAGCAGAACTTATCGCCCTTGGCCATTCAGGCTGCAATACAACGAAACCCATTTAGACTACCTACATCGCATTATCGAACGTGAAGGCATTTACTACTATTTTGAGCCCGGCGACTCAGGCGAGGTCATTGTGTTTTGCGACAACAATCAAGCACTGCCCAGCATCACCTCGACGAACAACGCAGCGTCGGTAGTGTTTCAACCCAACGGTGGCGTCAACGTCGCGAGCCAAGCCAATGTGATCACCAGCATTGTTTGCAAGCGCCAACCCTTGCCCAAGAAGGTCACCTTACGTGATTTTAATGATGAAACACCCTCCCTCGATATTCGCGGTGAAAAGATTATCAACCCCCGGGGCGTCGGTGAAATTAATCTCTATGGCTTAAACATCACGACCCCCGAAGAAGGCGCAACGCTTGCGGAAATCCATGCCAATGCGTATTTGGTTCGACAGAAATCCTACGTCGGCGAAGGTGATGTGGCGGCCATGAATATCGGCCATACGTTCAAACTTAGCCAGCATCCTCGGGACACTTTTAACCAGCTAACCTACTTGTTGGAGAGCATTCACCATGAAGGGGAAAACCTGAGCGAATACCAAGACCAAGCCCACGAACAACGAGTGAGCTACAGCAACAGCTTCACGGCGCTGTCAAATGAACATAATTTTTCGCCGAAACGACAAACTCAGACCCCAGAAATTAATGGCACACTCAACGCGATGATTGATACTGAAAACCCCTCTGGCTACGCCGAGCTAGATGCCTTTGGCCGTTACAAAGTCAAACTGCCCTTCGACCGTAAAGACCGTAACGGCGGCAAAGCCTCGCACTGGGTGCGCATGATGCAACCCTATGGCGGCACAAGCGAGGGCATGCATTTTCCATTACGCCATGGCACCCGCGTATTACTCGGATTCATCGGCGGCGACCCCGACCGTCCCTTTATCAGCGGCACCATTAACGACAATGGTGACCAACAGAGCCTCGTGAATGCCGACAATCAAACCGCCAATGTCATTAAAACTGCATCGGGCAATCGCATTGAACTGGAAGACCAAGCGGGCAAAAATCGCATCAAACTGCATACGGGGGATGATCATACCTATATGCACCTCGGCGCGCCGAATCATGCCGGCGATGGCTTTGTTGTGGTGACCAATGGAGTCGAGCGCAAATGGATTAAAGGTGGTCAACGCCTCACTACGGCAGTAACTAGCGCTTTACCAACGACAATCGCTTCTGAAATTAGCGATTCGAGCGGTTCCGCTGCAAATGCAGCAGTTGCTTCTGGTTCCAATCATCGCTTCAATGTTCTTGGTACTGATGGCCAGCCACCAAGTCCTGAAGTATTTATGACAGACGACGAAGAGTTATCCGGCAAGTACTTGATAGAGCGCCGATCCGGGCCCAAATATTTTTGGTCCGCTGGCTGCGAATACAACTATTACCCGTCGCAATTTAACAATACGACAACGAATCCCCAGCCAAATTCCGACAGCAAGCACTTTCACTACGGCAGTAATTGGCAGGTGCATACCAGCAGATACAACAAAGAAGCCTCAGTTAATCATACAGCAGAGCTAATCGATGCGGTGACCGCGTTTGAGCCCTTGAAAGTAAAGACCTATGAAAATCTTGACATCACGGTCGACACAGCGACTCAGGCTCGCGCTACTAATTTACAAATTACACTACTTGACTATAACGACCTTATAGTGAAATTTTCAGACGAGTGGAGGAAACAAGAAGTTTACCATTTTGGCAAGGGTTTCGTTAATACTTTAGGTGGTGATGTCATCAAAAAGTTGTTTGACGATTGGGCGAATGCCCTAAAAGACCGGATCAGCCACTTTAAATTTAGCGATTATTGCCGCAACACTATACCGCCGACTACCCCATTGCCAATAGAGTTGCTTAGCAGCAATGCAAATATAGCGGCAGCGAAACACGATTTTAAGATGGAAACAAAAATTAATGACGAATGCGAAGCATTGAAAAAACTGGTTATTGATAATCATTATTATTATAAGTCGGAGCTCCACGGCAAATTTGAACCAGCATTAACTGGAGCGACCGTCAGAATCCATGATGACCTACAAGTTAAAGTGGTGGCACTTGCTCAGGAGCTTATCGTTGCGCCGACGCGCTGGAAAAATCTCCTAAATATGGCCAGGGTCCGCATTGGTCGTCACGATTCCATTAATCTTCAGGAGGGTAATATTTATGATTTTGGCGGGTATTGGAACTACAACCTGGGAAACAGCTACGTCGAGAATCATATGGATCAGCATGGCACAGAGATTAACAGTAAGCCCGGCGAACTCGATTTGCTGAATGACGGCGGACCGGATTGGAACAACCCCGCTCTAACTGCACTGAATCCAAAGCAAAGAACAGCTAAAGATGAAACGAACGCCACAGACGCCGCTGAGTTTGATACAGGAAACTGGAAGGGCAAAACCTGGGTAACGAAGAACTTTAACGGCAAGTCCTACAATTACAATTATAAGACGCCAACTATCGATATCAATGAATTGTGCGGTTCTTTTGAAGTAGCAAAAGGCGGCGTACATAGAGTCATTAAACTTAATGGTGAGGGAGGGAAGTTCTACGAGTCTGTATCCGGAGGAGGACTATCAGAATCTTGGAGCGAGGCAGATGACGTCACCCCAGAAGCACCTGGTCGCTGGAGTACCTACAAAAAAGAGCTGTTTGATGAAAGCGGGCAGGTTGAGGAAGTCAGCCATTCCGCTTACGGCACCAAGATTTCTTATGAAATTGTTCGTCAACCCCAGCTAGGAACCAAGTTCAGCTTCAAGGGCGATGGATTGCCGACATTAGAAATGGCCATGGATGTGGATGTGGGTTCAACAAAATTTTCTACAAAAATGGGTGTGATGGACAACTCGACGAAAGTAGATTTCACCCTCAACACAATCGACTTCAAGTTTCTAATGGGATTCACACAAGAATGTGTTTTCCAGAACTTTGAACCGAAAAAAATCGAGATGGATTTAGGATTTCTCAAGACGCTTTTTAAAGGTCCAAGTACGGAAATAGAATCCCAAGCCACAATCAAATTTAGCAACAACCTTGGCATCGCATTACAAGACGAAGTTTTAAAACTGGAGACCACAACAGGCAAATTACTGCAAAGTGATTTTAAAATAGCGACGGCAATGTTGAAAATAAGTGAGGGCTTTACACTAATCAATTAAACGCGCGACAAATTTGGGTAGGGCTAGAGGACACTGAAGCATTAATAACTTAGCGGTATTTACCGCTGCCCTTCTAGGCCCATTCCCCAAAAATTTGGGCAAGCCTACGAACGCAAAAGCATTATTGAATTTTGTTACCCAAACTTTCATGTCGCCGTTTACTAGCGACTATCGACGCTATTTAGGGACAAGGCGTGCATTCGTTAATGGTACGAATGTCACTTTAGCGCGAGCGAGCATTTCCGAGCACAAGGCAGGCTCGTCTGACAATGGTAGCGCTGGCGGATACGCGCGGTAGATAAATAGCAGGCACTGAATTTTTGTCCCAAAAAACGGCGCTCGCAGCATGTTCAAAAACTGAAGCGGCATTCGAAGCAAATCGCGACGCTAGGCGCACGAAAGATAACCCTTAAAAAAAATCCCTGATAGTTCACAACGTTATTTTTCATGACACCCTACGCAGGCTTTGTTATCGTAAGTAATAAGCCATTGTAGCCAAGGGCTAGCCCACCATGATCTGCCTGCCAAAAAACAACCTCTTACTAAGGGACCACCAGACGACCATTATTCATGAGCACAACAGACTCCAACACCAAGCTCACTCGACAAGCGCTACAGGATCGCATTAAGGGATTAAGCGATGAACCACCGACCATCGCCCAACTCGACCTTAGCGGCCAGGACTATAGGGCCATCGACTTGTCGGGTGGTGTGTTTAGCGAAGTTGATTTTAGTGGCTGTGATTTCTCTGAGTCGAATTTAGGCCAAGCAAGTTTTGTCAAATGTAACCTTGACGACTGCCGTTTTCACGCCAGCGAACTGACTGGCGCGAATTTGGTTGAGTGCAGCCTGGTCGGCGCGCACTGCCAACAACTGACGTTAACCAGTCTGAACCTGATAGACTCGATTCTTAACCAGGCTCGATTTGTGGACTGCCAGTTCGAAAAGACTAATTTCGTTAAATGCCAGTTAAATCGCGCCAGTTTTGTTGGCAGTCATTTTTTGAACACCAACTTTATCAACCCCAAACTCAATAACTCTGACTGGCAAAACACCACACACTATCGTACCAATTACATAGAACCGGAATTCCTTGGCGCCAACTTTAATGGTGCCAACCTTGAATTGGTGTTCTTTCAAAAGGCCAATTTCGACCGTTTTGATTTTCGACGGGTTAATATCAAAATTTGCCAATTTCGTGAAAGCAGCCTGAAAAGTGCCAATTTTGCTGATTGCACACTATCCCAATGCGGCTTTATGGAGGCACAGCTTGAGCGCACGAATTTCAAAGGCGCGATCGCCAATAATGCCATGTTTATCAAGGCGACCATCAACAACAGTGATTTCAGGGGTTGCCAGCTTGACCAAGCACTCTTCAACGAGGCCAGCGTTCGGCAAAGTAATTTTGCCAAGGCATCACTCGTGCAGGCACAGTTTACCGATGCTAATGTTTCAGAGAGCAGTTTTGATGGCTGCGACTTAACCTTCGCAGACTTCTCCAATGCCGATATGACCGACGCCCTGGTGAGTCATGCAACCCTGCTGCGCGCCAACCTGCATTGCATTAAAGACAAGGGCACGAATTGGTTTGGTAGCGATCGAACACTGGCCTACGGTACCGATAAAACCCGCGAAAAAGCCGAAAACTTCAGTCAATAGATTCCAAGGAGAATTTGATGCAAACCAATGTCATCGCAATGCACTCAACCACTGAAGCTCAACTGTTAACAGGGGTTGTAAAAAGTCTAGGAGACCCTGTTTTTGTCATTCAAACCCATCAAGGTGTGGTGACGGCGAGCCAGGCCGCCAGTTGTTTGCTAAAGCCCGACATCGACGACAAGGTACTGCTCAGCTTTGTGGATGATGAAATCTACATTTTGGCAGTATTAGTGAAGGCCAATAGCCACAGCAAACTTTCCTTTCAAGGCGACGTGGTACTGGAGATGCCCGGCGAACTGGCCATTAATGCCGCAAAAACCCTGCGCTTGAGTTCAGCGGTGAAAATATCACAAACCGCGCCGGAAATTGGCGCTTTGTCAGCGGCACACACGGTGTATGCCGACAACTTCACAGCCCATTGTGAGAATATGGCGGTGCACAGCGACCGCGTGCAAGCCCAGGGGCAAGAGCTGCACGGTACCTTTGACCGGGTTTTTCAAAAGTCTGACCAGGTGATGCGGTGGGTTGAAACGATTGAAACCTTAAACATTGGCAACTGGGTACAAAACATCAAACACACGCTAAATTCCCGCGCGCAGCATCAAATTATTACAGCAAAAAGTGACGTTCGCGTAGATGCTGAACGCATTCATATGGGCTAAGCCCGCTCAACCGAGGATGCGACCATGTTTGCAAAAACGCAAATGGGCGGTTTAGATTTCGCCATACCCGATGTCTGTTTAACGCCGGTGCCGACCCCCGCTGGGCCAGTGCCGGTGCCTATTCCGTACCCGAACCTTGCCCTGCCGATGACGGCGATTCCTACCCAGTTCACTGTGATGACTGTGTGCATGCCCACTCATAACTTAGCCACGATCACCCCCATGTCAAATGGCGATAACGGCGGGGTCATGGGTAACCCCCTATCAGGCATGGCCATGGGACCGAGTAAAAATTTAGTGGGCAGTTTTACCACTTTGATTGGCGGCATGCCTGCAACAACCATGCTGAAACCCTCCGGCCAAAACGGACTCAGCCCGGGCGCCTTCGGCATGAGCATGTTGCCCAGTCAAGTGTCGCTGATGATATTGAGCTGATGGAGCTAGGGGCGCCATACCCGCGGCCGGCCTTTTCAGCGGCAGGGCTGGCATCGTCTTAGCGCTGCGCGGGCCGAACCATCGGGGTCATTATGGGTGAATTACCCACTTGAATCTCACCCACACGCTCAAACCCGAAGCGCTCATAGAGGCTGATATTACGCGGGTTCGAGCTTTCGAGATAACAGGGCGTGCCATCAGCGTCGCAGCGTGCCAGCGCATGTTTCATCAAGGCTGCGCCCACCCCCTGGGCCTGAAAGAACGGATCGACGCCGATCTGTGCCAAATACCAATGGTCTTCCTCGGGGTGAAACTGCTCCA
>ENA-OWPI01000754-OWPI01000754.1-marine-metagenome-genome-assembly--contig:-NODE-754-length-41169-cov-4.150443_pt1 | contig 41169 bp, 46 predicted proteins | sample MGYA00238138_ERZ651775 | MGnify/ENA primary metagenome ERZ651775 (study PRJEB26906, sample SAMN06265043) | marine metagenome | isolation source: Helgoland LTER site | place: Germany:Helgoland, sampling...
CCCAATTAAACTTGTATCCAATTGGTATTAAAAAAAAACCGAAAGTTATAAAAATAACAATGGTAAAATGAGATACTAACACAATATCAGCGATCAATGTTGTTACCTTTTTTCTTCAATTAAGAGTATAAAATTAAAACTTTGAAATCTTTTCTTTAAAAATCTTACCTTTTTTAAAATATCTTATTACCCAATTTTGATAAACAGAATGTTTGTTATTACATATTTGCATAGATAAATTTCTCATTAAATGTACAGGTGAACCGCCACCACCTTTTCTTGATTCTTCTTTTGCAACTGTTAAACATAAATTACTGTTATTCTTTAAACGAATAGTATTATCTTTATCAAATATAAATTCTTGTGAATTTTTACATTTTATAAGGGTTAAAATTAGTGGATTATTATATGAAGATGGATGTATACAAACATCAAAATTAGGGAAAAATAATTCTTTTTTCTTTAACTTATTTGCATCTAAACCTTGATCTATAGCAATTTCTCCTTGATAAGAGTAACAGGTATGTGCTTGCAGTCCTCTCTCTATTTTTGCCCTAGATTTATATCCTTTTATGTCGATACAAAATCCTCTTTTATCATCTAGATTATCAATTAACTTAATCTCTACTAAATCAAAATCCGATTGACCCGAAACAACAGATGTAGTGATAGAAAGGAAAATTGTAATTCCTAAAAACAGTAAAAATTTTGTATAAAATTGAAACACTTTTAAATCCATTGATCATTCGGAGCAGTCAAATTTCCTTTAGTGTCACCAGTATTTAAAACTCCTCTTGGTTCTACCAACATTACTTTGCATTCTTCATCTGCAAAAGGCTTATGTACCACTCCTTTTGGAACAACTATCATTTCACCATTTTTGATTTCAATTGTCTCAGTTTTGAATTCAATGCTCATTTTACCTTCTATTACAATAAACACTTCATCAGTATCAGAATGTTGATGTTTTACAAATTCACCTTTTATTTTTACAAGTTTAAATTGATAATCATTCATTTCAGCAATAACTTTTGGAGACCAATAATCTCCAAATTTATCAAATTTAGAATATAAGTTAATATGCTTTGTCATATATATATTTTAATCAAAATACTTTGTGAAGGTAAAGAATAATTAAAATTTCTCTTTGGATACTATCGTGGTTTATAGATTAGGTTTATTTAGGAAAAAAGAAAGCAGAACTGAATTTTATTTTCCTAACCAAGAATTTTACATTGAGAACAATAATGATATTTCATCTCTTTAATCATCTAGAGGTTCAATAATCTGTGCATATGGTTTAGTTTCTTTAAATGATTGTCTATCTTTATGTATGTTCCAATATGACACTAAATTTTTATACTTATCTCTCCATTTAAATTTAGGAAATCTTAAATCAAGATATTCTAAACAAGTAAATCCACTTACATCTGCAATATTAAAATGGTTACCTACAAAATATTTTTTTTCATCAAGATTCTTTGAAAGATATTGAACTCCTTCAAAGATTTTTTTCTCTTGTCTTTTAATCCAAGTTTTACTCCTTAAAATTTCTTTTCTTGAGTTTTCAAGGAATATAAGAACTATAGAATCACATATGCCGTCTGAAACAGTTTCAACCAACCGCGCTGAGATGTTTTCCGTGTAGTCATTAGGGTAAAAAAGAGGTTTTGGTTTATATCCATCTAAATATTGAACAATTACCTTGCTATCAAACAATGGTTCATGACCATCGCGAAGAAGTATTGGTATTTTTCCTAATGGGTTAACCCCAAGAGTTAAAGTGTCAGTATTCCATGGAACATCAATTATTTCTTCAAAGTCTATATTTTTTTCACGTAATATTACTCTTACTTTGCGTGCATATGGACTAGGAGTAGCAATGATTAGTTTCATGCTTATAGTCTACTCAAAATAGTCACTTAAGGTAAAGAGTAATTGATATTTCTCTCTAAATACTATCGTGGTTTATAGATTAGGTTTTGGTTGTCAGTCTTGAGGGAGTGGGTGCGTAAGATTTAAGTCAGACGCATTCTTCTGTTTTGCAATCATATTTAGAAATTCTCTACTCCAAACCCTTTTAGTTCACAATATAAATCCTTCCTTTATGAAAACATATCTAAACTTCTAGAAAAAGAAATATCATAGAATGAAATTGCAAAGTGGTTAAATAACAAAGGTTACTTCTCTGCGAGAGGTAACTCAATAACAGAGAACGCTATCTGACTCTAATGACTGTTCAATTAGTTTGTCAGGCATAGCAAATTCTGCATTATACCCCTCTAAAAGCGATTCATCATACCCTCTTGCCTTTGCGGACATACCAGAAACTAATATAGTGGCATTTGTTTCCTTCAAATTAAGAAGGTGTTCATATAAATCTCCGGTACCTTGTCCAACTATTTGACCAGTACTTTTACAATTTAATATATGAACCCCATCTGCTGCTAAGAAGAGAGTAACTTCATGATCTTTTTTTATAGCAGCAAGGGCAACCATTAATCCTAACGTAACTTTGTTTTTAAATTGTAGATCACTATGGATATGGACTAATACTTTAGACATCTCATTTCCTTTCCAATTAACTTATTTATTACAAATCCTTACAAATCTAAAAAAGAAGAGAACAGTAATTTAGTTTTCTATAGGAGTAATGCTATAAAAATCGTGGTTTAATCCTAATTTTGGTCCAATTTCTTCCATTCTTTTTGACATTATCTCACCCATTTTAGCAGGATCGGTAATAGTTGCTTTAAACATTGCTGTATTTTCATCAACTTTTCCAATGATATCATCTTTCATAAATTGCTTTCTTAACTGAATATCTCCGTCATAAATTGATTTCCATTCATCATAACTGCATGTAAATTTTATTATCCCAAACATTTCCATAAAATAACTCCTAAATTTATTAATTTAAATTGAATATTAAGTTTATAGAAAATTAATCAGTCACATCCATTACATTTGCCATTTCTTTTATGTCATTAACAAACATTTGACCCATTTCTCCGAGTGTTTCTTCTATTGCTTCTGGAGAATTTGCTTTCCACCAACAAAACATTACCATGTCATTTTTTTCATTATTCCAATTCATTTGAAAACTAGCATTTTCATTTTTCATATTTGCACGTATGTCATCAGCAGTCATATCTTTAGACATTTCAAAATATTGGTCTCTTAATTCTTCTGTTTTAAATTTGTGTGCTACCATATAATCTTTCATATTATTCTCCATATTGTATTAATTTTGATACTCATAGTCACACACCTTCAATCATCAATTATCAAGTATAATTGCAATATTTAAATAATAATTTTGATACATGCATATTTTTTAATCAAAATAAAATATTTAAAGTAAAGAGTATTGAATAAAAATTCCCAACTTGGGATATTCCTCTCTGGATACTATCGTGGTTTATAGATTAGATTTTGTTTGTCAGTTTTAAGGAAGTGGGTGTTTTGATTTAAGAGTGATTATTGGATTATACTGGTAATCAAGTAATCACTTATGAAAACCATCCCCACCAAGAAGACTAAGAGAACAAAACATTTCCCAATCAAAACGAGAGAACCTTTCATCTTATTACAATAACTTTTAATTTGGTCGGACTGTCTCATTCTAGACAAGAGTTCTTTTAAGTCATGCATGTTTAAACCTCTAATGCAGCAGGAGGGTGCTCTGCCCTTTTACTTTTGTCCTTGGATCATGGACGGGTTTTTTTCTTTTATGGGACAAGAACAGTTGCACCAATTGTGCTGCCACTTTCAATAGCTTCGTGTGCTTTCACAGCGTCTTTTAGAGCATATTCATAGTTGATATTTGCATCTAGAACACCGTCCCCGATCGCTTTAAATAGATCTCTTGCCGTCCATTCGAGATCCTCACGCTTGGCGACATAGTGCATGATTGCAGGACGGGTTATAAAAAGTGAACCCCGTCGACCTAGATCTTGAATGATGTCGACTGGATCAGGTGGTCCAGATACATGACCATAGGCAGCACAAACACCCATAGGCCGTAAGCTATCTAATGAATCTTGCAATGTATCTTTTCCAATCGCTTCATAGACGACTGCTGCGCCTTCACCATCAGAAATCTCACGAACTTTATCAACAAAGCTCTCTTTTGATCGTATAATTGGATAATGGCAACCAGCATCGTAGGCTACTTCTGCTTTTTCTTCAGTGCTAACCGTGCCAACAATTTTTGCTCCAAGAGACTTGGCCCATTGGCAGAGAATCAAACCCATACCACCCGCAGCTGCATGAACTAGTATCGTGTCACCGGGTTGGACCTTATATGTCCGATGCAAAAGGTAATGAGCTGTCATTCCTTTCATCAAAAGTGCGGCTACTTTCTTATCATCTAAGTCGTGTGGAAGATGTAAAAGTTTATTAGCTGGATAGTTTCGAACTTCTGAATAACTCCCTAATGGTGGAATTCCATAAGCTACTCGGTCTCCAATTTTAAAATCGATAACGCCATCGCCAACTCCCTCAACTACTCCAACTCCTTCAAAACCTATAACAACGGGACATGGCGAAACCGGCCAAGGATGTGAAATGCCAGCACGATGATACGTATCAGCGAAATTAACACCAATCGCTGTATGTCTAAGACGCACCTCTTCAGGCGCTGGATCACTAACAACTAATTCTTCCCATTTCATAACATTGGGCGCTCCTAGTTTATAAATGACCTGTGCTTTTGGCATTAGTTTTCCCCTCCTAAATTTTACATTCGATTTAGTTAAGTTGTTTTAATAAACAGATTCTGTCCAGTAATTTAACCTTAATTTGAGACTGACAGCAACTGACAATTTCTGTTTCATAGAAAGATTCACAACCAATTTAAAAGCCAAAGGTTACTACACCCTTTTCCTAATAAACATTGGTCAATGGTAAATGGGTGATCTGCCCATTGACCGCAGTCCAATGAAAGCTGACCAGGGTTCAAGGATGAGTAATTAACTTAACTTGAATCTAATTTTATTTGGGCAATTAACTTTTTCGTCTAATTATATTATGCAGTTCTATTACTTCAGGTTCACCCGCATCCATTCCCATTTCTGAAAGGACTGGACCTATTTTTGCGCCAAATGACTCAAAATGTTCCTTAGAGTCAAAAAGTAGAGAAACTTTCATTTGATCACCTGACCCAAAACATAATTCTAACTCGAGGCCAGGGTCTGGATGGACACCTTCTTTCCAAAGTCTTTCAACTATTTTATCATACTGTTCTGCTGTCATGGATGGCGGTGAAAAACGTACTAAAATACTCATGATAATTCCTTTAAAAAAATTAAATTATTTTTACAACGTTGGAAGCTTTTAGTTTTCCAGATTCATTGGCTTTATTGACTAAATTTTGAAATTCCTTAGACATTCCAATTCTATCGATAATATCACCCATAGATTCAAATGATGAATAGTAATAGACAACATATAAAGTATCCATTTTGTCAGCAATAACAGGATAAAGAGCTAATATGTTAGTGTCTTCATCTTTGGCTAAAGCATCAGCTTCTGCAAGTATTTCAATGGATTGAGGAAGAAATTTTCTATCAACTTCATATTCTCTAATCAGTAATATATTGTGTTCTGGAGAAGGCTGTCCGTAAACACTTCTATAAACTTCAGGTCCAATCAAAAGTCCTGATGGATCATCATCTCTTTTACTCATTAATTCCATAATTTCTTTATTTTTGCTCAAACTAGCAAAAGATTTAGTTGCAGATGTCATATCAGTGTAAGCTGCAGTTAGTTGAATGGCGCCATTAAGCTCACCACCAACAAACATACCCAACCTTGCTTTGACTCCATTTGAAACCATTATATCTTTATACTTTGTAGAACGCTCTAAAGCAGTTTTAGATTTACCTAAAATAGGTTTTAATATTCTTCTTGAAATTATAGCCATTTATTATCTCCCCTGATGTTAAAAAACTAATACTAAAATCAAATATTATAAAACTGTGTTTTAAAAGATAATTTGTTAATAGGCTTAAATTTTATACTTTTGTGATTATTTATTAGGCAGTAAGATACCCAATAAAAGGAAATATTTAAAACTAATAAAAGACAACTTTTCACTACTCATAGTACGGACATAGGTGGCCATTGGTCTTTTGTTACATAATCAAGTAACTTTTATGTTAATCCAACTTATGCAATTCTCTTCTCATGATTTTACCAGTGCTGGTTTTGGGGACGTCTTTAACAAATTTAATTTTTCTTGGACATTTATAAGCTGCCAATGTGTTATGACAAAAGTCAATAAGTTCTTTTTCAGAGATTTTTGCTTCACCCTTTAAAACAATATAAGCTTTTGCGATCTCACCTTTAAGTTCATCAGCTTCCTTTCCAACAGCTGCTAAGGCTACGTCCGGATGATTTGCAAGAACTCTTTCTATTTCAGCAGGGTATACGTTATATCCTGCTGTTAAAATCATATCTTTTTTTCTATCAACAATATAAACATAACCTTCATCGTCCATTTTGCCTAAATCACCAGAATGCAACCAACCATCGGGTTCTAAAGTTTCATTTGTTTTATCTTGATCTCCAAAATATCCCATCATAGTAATAGGACCCTTTACCATTAATTCACCTACTTCTCCTCTAGGCAAAGTCTCAGAAGCATTTTCAGGGTTAACTATTTTTAATTCACAATAAGGCATTGCACAACCTATTGATCCATGTTTATTTGCTCCATATAAAGGATGAGTTGAACCTAAACCTGCTATTTCTGTCATGCCCCATAATTCTATTAAAGGTACCTTGAAACCTTTTTCAACGGCTTTCATTGTAGCAATAGGCATTGTTTGCCCCCCTACATAACATCTTTTTAAGCTGGTGAGATTTGCATTTTTAAACTCTTGATGATTAAGCATAAACATAAACATCGTAGGAACCCCATCAAAAATAGTTGCTTGATGAGTTTCAATATCTTTAAAAACTTTTAGTGGATCAAAAACTTGATGCAACACAAGTTTGGTTCCAAACATCATCATTCCTGTCATTAAAACATTTGCATACACGTGAGGACATGGAAGAGCACTAACAACTACATCTTCAGGTCCGCGCATGTGTAATTGGCTAGTCATCGCTCCATTAATAATAACAGACTTATGTGATTGCATTGCTCCTTTAGGATGACCCGTAGTACCTGAGGTATATCCTATTGTAGATAGATCTTCAGGGACAATATTTGGCATTTTAACAGTTTTGTTTTCAGCTTCTAATAGATTGTTAAACGACTCAGTTCCTTGTGGTGCATTACCAAATGAAATAAGAGTATTTACGCTAGTCTCATTTTTAATATTTATGATTGCTTGAACTTTATCAGAGGACGTTATTATTGCTTTTGCTTTACAATCATTTACAACATGCTTTATTTCAGATGGAGTAAGCATAGTATTTACAGGATTTATTATTGCCCCAATTCTCGCAATACTAAAATAGCTGACAATCCATTCCCAAGAATTTGAAGCATAAAGAGTTACAACCTCCTTCTCTTTGATACCTAAAGAGTTTAAACTTGATGAGAATTTTTCTATTAAATTTGAGAGTTCTTCAAATGTAAAGCTTTGACCTTCAAAATAAAGAGCTTCTTTGTTTTTAAACTTTTTAGCAGCAACAGATGGCATTTGCCCTATATGATCAATCATTACTTATACCTCAACATATTTTTATAAGAGTTTCATGACAAATATGATAAGTCAATATTAGAAGTTAGATGACAACTTTCCACTACCAATAGTATGGTCATAGATGGGCATTGGTTCGTGGTTTTTGGTTGTTAAACGGTCTTGCCTTGAATTAACCTTTTTATTTACAAATTTAGAACTAAATTCTCCATATAATTATAAATATAAAGAAAACATGTTTTTCATTTATAAACCTCCTAAAGGCATTAGCTATTCATAGAGCTAATGCCTTAAAACATTTTAATAAAATACAAAATCATACTTATTTTGGTATACAGTTTGGTATACAACCTTGTCTACAGCGATATTATTTAAAAAATAATACATTAATATCAATGAGTTATATAAGAAGATGGTGCGCTCGAGAAGATTCGAACTCCTGACCCCTAGATTCGTAGTCTAGTGCTCTATCCAGCTGAGCTACGAGCGCACATTAAAACAATGTTATAGTTATCTATATAAATAAAGATTATCAAGTAAGAAAATAAATATTATAAATTAGTAAATTATAGTGTATTAAAAATAATTAGATTAATTGAAGAGTAATATGAGTAATAATAATATTTATGATAAATCCTTTCCAGTATCTTGGGAAGAGTTACACAGAAATAGTAAAGCCTTGGCTTGGCGTTTGTCAGAAATGAAACCTTATAAGGGTATTATTGCCGTCACAAGAGGTGGTCTTGTTCCAGCAGCAATAGTAGCAAGAGAACTTGATATAAGGTTAATTGATACTGTGTGTGTTCTGTCATATAACCAAAAAACCAAAGGTGAGGTTAACGTTTTAAAACATGCAAATATTGCAGATGATGGTCAAGAATGGCTCATTGTAGATGATCTTGTTGATACGGGAGAAACAATTAAGGCTATAAGATTAACCTTGCCTAATGCTCATTATGCCACTGTTTATGCTAAGCCCAGTGGTAGAGAACAAGTAGATACATTTATTACTGAAGTGTCCCAAGATACTTGGATATATTTTCCATGGGATATGGAAATGAAACCAGCTCCTACAATATCTGAGCGTACAAAAAAATAATGATATTGACTAACGAGTGCAATGTGTCTAAAAAGCTAAAACAAATAAAAATAAGAAGGCTGTATTTAAATACAGAATTAAAATGAAACGTACATTTCAACCTAGTAATTTAGTTAGAAAAAGAAGGCATGGATATAGAAGTAGAATGTCTACTGTTGGTGGTAGAAATGTTATTCGTAGCCGAAGATCTAAAGGTAGAAAAAAGCTTTCAGCTTAGTTAATATTCTTTAAAAATATTTATTTTATTTAGTTAAATTAATCATAGGCTGGTAAAATGAAACTGCAAACTTTAAAACACAGGAAAGATTTTGTCTTATCCAACAAGTTTGCAAAAAAAATTTATAGCAAAAACTTCATTATTCAAAAATATACTAATTCAGACAGCATAGATTTAAATCTAAAATTTGGCTTTACTGCTACAAAAAAAATTGGGAATGCCGTTACTAGAAATAGGGCAAAAAGAAGAATGAGAGCTCTAGTAAGTAGGTTTGTCAAAGAAGATATAAATTTTTTTGATAACAAAAGTAGTTATGTATTGGTTGCAAAATCTTCTTTAAATAAGGCACTTTTTATAAATCTATATTCTGAGATGCAACAATGTTTGAATAAGCTATGATCAAAAATGTTGGTGCAAAATGTATTATATATTTAATAGATATTTATAAATATTTGCTTTCACCTCTTTTAGGTAATAATTGCAGGTTTTTACCTACTTGTTCAGAGTATACTAAAGATTCTATTCTAAAATTTGGTTTGGTTAAGGGCTGTTGGCTAGGTTTGAAAAGAATACTGAAATGTCACCCTTGGGGAAAAGGTGGTTATGATCCAATCAAATAATTTAATTTTTTCATTTCTTTAAAAAATTGCTTCTTTAAGGTAAATAGTTATATCTAAATTATTTTAAACTTTGTGAATATAATATGGAAAGTTAAGTGAGATAAAATGAATCCAGAAACTCGAAATTTAGTGGCAGCCATTTCATTGTCAATGGCAGTTTTGATAGGTTATCAATTATTATTTGTTGATCCAAAAAAAGATCAGATTATACAAGAAAATGTAGTTAATAATTTGTCTGATAGTTCTAATATTCCTATTCCTTCAAATGATAACAGTTTAACTGTTACGAGTGAGAATAATAAAACAGAGAAGTTTAAAAACGTCCCTAGAGTTCAGTTAAATAGTAATGAAACCTCTGGTTCTATATCCCTTAAAGGTGCAAGGATAGATGATATTACTCTTACACAATATAGAGAAACATTAGATGCTGACAGTAGTTTAATAAACCTTCTTTTAAAATCTAACGAAAAAAATCCTTATTTTATTGAGCATGGTTGGAGCAGTCCAGACGGATTAAAAGTGCCTAATGGAAAAACATTGTGGAAATCTTCAAAAAACCTCTTATCTCCAGATACTAGCATAACTTTGTCCTGGGATAATGGTGAAGGTATAATATTTTATCAGGACATAAGCGTAGATGACACATTTATGTTTACTATTAATCAAAGAGTAAAAAACAATACTAATAATGCCGTCACATTATATCCATACGGATTGATAAGAAGAACAGGTGAGCCAGAAACTACTAAGTTTTTTGTTTTACATGAGGGACCGTTGGGTGTTTTTGATGGGACCTTATCTGAAAAAAGCTATGAAGACTTAGCAGAATCTGGACAAAAGGGAATAAATATAAAGCCCGCTGAAAGTGGTGGTTGGACAGGTTTAACAGATAAATATTGGATGACGGCTTTATTGCCCGATCAAAATGAAAAATATAGTTTTACTTATAGATACTTGAATTCAAGTGGAGGTCAATATCAAACAGACTTCCTTGGAAAAGCAGTTAAAATTCAACCAAAATCTGAAGGTAACTTTTTATCAAGGACATTTGCAGGTGCTAAGAGGTTAGCATTGTTTGATGATTATGAAGAACGTTTCAACGTAAAACACTTTGATCTCGCAATTGATTTTGGCTGGTTTTATTTTTTAACAAAGCCATTCTTTTATGCTTTATCTTGGGCTAATGATTATTTAGGTAATTTTGGACTAGCAATATTGGCAATAACAGTATTAGTCAAAATTGTTTTTTTCCCATTAGCAAACAAATCATATAAAAGCATGGCAAAAATGAGAAATCTTTCACCTGAAATCCAGAAACTAAGAGAGAGAGTTGGAGATGACAGGCAAAAACTAAATCAGGAAATGATGAATTTGTATAAAAAAGAGAAGGTTAATCCTGCAGCAGGGTGTTTGCCAATATTGGTCCAAATACCAGTATTTTTTGCTCTCTATAAAGTTTTGTTTGTATCTATAGAAATGCGTCAAACTCCTTTTTTTGGATGGATAAAGGATTTGTCTGTTCAAGATCCAACCAGTATTCTTAATTTGTTTGGCTTATTACCCTACAGTACATCAATATTTCCTGACTTTTTAAACCTTGGCATTTGGCCTTTATTGATGGGGGTAACTATGTTTTTACAGCAACGTCTTAACCCAACTCCTCCAGACCCTATCCAAGCAAAGATTTTTGCCTGGATGCCAGTTGCATTTACATTTTTATTAGCTACTTTCCCGGCAGGTTTAGTTATATATTGGACATGGAACAATCTCCTTTCAATTTGTCAGCAATGGTTAATTATGAATGGAATGAAAAAAAAACCTAAGTAAAGGCCTCTGATAGCTTGCAATACGAAGATATTGAAATTGAAAAAGCTAGAAAACTTTTTTCTGGAGAATGCAAGTTTATAGCCGCAGCTCTAAAACCTAATGCTATTCCTTTAGAAGAATGCAATGAAATAGCTTTTGCTGGAAGATCGAATGTTGGTAAAAGCTCATTAGTAAATGCCTTAACCAATAGAAAAACATTAGCAAGAACAAGTCAGACACCAGGACGAACCCGACAATTAATATTTTTTGAGCTTAGTTACCAATTAACAAAATTAAGACTTGTAGATTTACCAGGTTATGGTTACGCAAAGGCTCCTAAAAAAGATATTCAGTCTTGGACATCATTAACTATTAAATATTTAAAAGGAAGGCCTTCACTTAGAACTGTTTGTTTACTGATTGATAGTAGACGAGGTGTTGGAGATTATGATGAATTAATTATGAAAGAGTTAGACTCCGCTGCTGTAAGTTGGGTTGTTATTCTTACAAAGTCAGACAAATTGTCTGACGAAGAGATAACCAATATTAAAGACATAACATATAAAATTGTATCAAAACATCCAGCCTCTTATCCCGAAATATTTGTAACATCTAGTTTGAAAAATGATGGTATTCCTTTGCTCAGGACATACCTCGCAAGCCTTTCATGAAAAAATTATAAAATATTAATTTTTTTTAAATTATATGCTATTTATTAATTATAATTTTTTTTGAATGGTTTAAATAATTGAAAAACAATAAAGATCAAATCCAATCTGAATGGCTAAAAAAAGCTGACCTGCTAACTGAAACCTTACCTTTTATGAAGAGGTATGCCAATAAAGTTATTGTTGTGAAGTTTGGCGGTAATGCTATGGGAAAAAAAGAATATATAACCAGCTTTGCTAATGACATTGTTTTATTGCAACAAGTGGGAATGTTACCAGTTGTTGTTCACGGTGGAGGTCCTCAAATTGGAGAAATGTTATCTAAATTAAAAATTAAAACAGAATTTATCAATGGTCTAAGAGTAACAGACTCAGCTACTATAGATGTAGTTGAAATGGTGCTTAGTGGCGTTACAAATAAATCAATCGTAACAGCAATTTCAAACTCAGGTGCAAAATCAGTTGGTATATCTGGAAAGGATGGAAATTTGATTACAGCTAAGCGGTTGACAAAAATAGACGAAAATTCTGATTCTAATTTAGAAAAAGTAATAGATCTCGGTTATGTTGGAGAACCTGAAAAAATTGATCCTCAAGTCATTAAAGCACTTATCAATGAAAAAATGATCCCTGTGATTGCACCAGTTGGAATGGGAAATGACGGTTTGACATATAATATTAATGCAGACACTGCTGCAGGAGCTATTTCAGCTGCAATGAAAGCATCTAGAATGATAATGCTAACCGATGTAACGGGTGTTCTTGATAAGAATGGTAATTTAATTCCTGAGTTAACAATAGACGAAGCACTTGAGCTTATTGCAAAGAAAGTGGTTGTTGGGGGCATGATTCCAAAGGTTAAGACTTGTATAGATGCTGTCCAAGGCGGTGCAGAAGCCTCAGTAATTATGGATGGAAGAATGCCTCATTCTTTATTATTAGAGTTATTTACTGAACATGGTGTAGGAACAATTATTCGAAAAAATCCAAACTAAACATGACAAACTCTAGCACCAACTTAATAAGCAAAAATAACTTTGATACTTTGAATTTCATAAATGAATATGATTATTGGATATTTGATTTGGATAATACTATTTATGATTTTCATCTAGGTTTATTTAGAAGAATTTCACAAAGAATGACGGAGTATATTAAAAATTTATTCAATATCAATCATGACGAAGCTCTTAGTTTACAAAAAAATATGTATAAAAAATATGGGTTAACCTTAAGAGGTCTGATAATTGAAAAGAATATTGACCCTGAGCCATTTCTTAATTACGTCCATGATGTTGGGTTTGATGATCTCAAAACAGATTATGAATTAAAAGAACTATTAAGCAAAATAAATGGACAAAAGCTTATCTATACAAATGCATCTTATCATCATGCTAAAAACATCCTTAAATCAATGGGGATTTTTGAAGAATTTGAAATAATTTTTGATATTAAAGACGCTAACTACATAGCTAAACCTAATTACAAGTCGTATGATATGATGAAAGATAAATTTGGACTCAATAATAATAATATTAATAGAAGCATTTTTTTTGAAGACACTGCAAAAAATTTAAAGCCTGCAAGTGAGCTGGGAATGGGTACAGTTTGGATTGAAAATGATTTCAATAGAAAAGAAGCTGACATTTATCAACAATATATTGATTTCACTGGATCAGACATTAAAACTATCTTAAGAAATATGATAAAAAAATGAAATGATTTGATGTTGAGATATAATTAGAAGGAAATAAAATGGAATTAGAAAAAATAAAATTAATAATTGAACGCGTATTTGACAATAACGAGGACATAAATCCAAATACTACAGGTGAAGTTAAGCAAGCAATAGATTTAGCCTTAAATTATTTAGATAAAGGTGAACTTAGGGTTGCTGACCCAATAGGTAATAGTCAATGGAAAGTCAACCAATGGCTTAAAAAAGCAGTTTTATTATCTTTTAAAATTAATGATATGGACATCATTTCAGGTGGACCTCAAAGTGTTAATAACGGTCCTGCTAATTGGTGGGATAAAGTGCCTTCAAAATTTTCTGGATGGGGTAAAGAGGAATTCAAAACAGCTGGTTTTAGAGCAGTTCCAGGTTGTGTAGTAAGACATTCAGCATTTATAGCACCTAGTGTAGTATTGATGCCATCATTCGTAAATATTGGAGCATACGTAGATACTGGTAGCATGATTGATACTTGGGCAACAGTGGGGTCTTGTGCTCAAATTGGAAAAAATGTTCATATTTCAGGTGGAGCAGGGATAGGCGGAGTATTAGAACCTATACAGGCAGGGCCTGTAATAATTGAAGATAATTGTTTTATAGGTGCTAGATCTGAAGTAGCTGAAGGTGTAGTAATTGAGACTGGAGCTGTATTATCTATGGGCGTTTTTATAGGTGCATCTACTAAGGTTATAGATAGAAACACAGGTGAAATTTACGTTGGAAGAGTTCCAGCATATTCTGTAGTTGTCCCAGGTGCTCTTCCAGGAAAGTTATTGCCTGACGGCTCACAAGGGCCAAGCCTATATTGTGCAGTTATCGTAAAAAAGGTAGACGCTCAAACACGTTCTAAAACATCTGTAAACGAATTATTAAGAGATTAATTAAGGCGGTTTATGTCAGATATAGTCAATCCAATAGAATTAACTTCCGAGTTAATTCAATGTAAAAGTATCACACCAAAATCTGAGGGTTCTTTAGATATTATAATATCATATTTAGAGCCATTAGGTTTTAATTGCGAAAAGATAGATTTTGGTGAAGGAATTGAGAAAGTAGAAAATTTATATGCTAGATTTGGAACCATGGAACCTAACATTGCATTTGCTGGTCACGTGGATGTAGTACCAACTGGCGACATTAATAATTGGAGCATAAATCCTTTTGGTGGAGAAGTAAAAGAAGGTAAGGTTTGGGGGAGAGGCGCTGCTGACATGAAATCTGGTATTGCTGCATTTATCGCTGCTGTTTCAGATTTTTTAAAAGATAATAAAAACCTCAAAGAATTTGGAAGTATTTCTTTTATCATCACAAGTGATGAAGAGGGTAAAGCCATTAATGGAACAAAAAAAGTAGTTGACTGGTTAAAAGGTAAATCTGAAATTATTAGTGGCTGTATTGTAGGAGAACCTACAAATGTCACTAGAATGGGTGATACGTTAAAAATTGGAAGAAGGGGAAGCTTCACGGGCTCATTAACAGTCACAGGCATACAAGGGCATGTAGGTTACCCTCATTTAGCAGACAATCCAATTAATTCACTTTTGAAAATGTTGGAACCTTTTTCTAAAATATATTTAGACGAAGGCACTAAAGACTTTCAACCCAGTTCCATAATGATTACCAGTATTGATGTGAATAACGATGCTAGCAACGTAATTCCTGGAGAAGTTAAAGCGAAGTTTAATATCAGATTTAATACTTTGCATTCAGCTTCTTCACTAAAAGCTATGTTAGAAAAGCAATTTAGTGATGTTACTTCAAATTATAAATTTGACTTTTTTTGTAATGCCGAGCCATTTCTTACAAATGATGATTTTTTAAAAACCACACTGCAAAAGGCTATTCAAAAAGTAGTGAATATTAATCCAGAAAAATCCACATCAGGTGGAACGTCAGATGCAAGGTTTATCTCTAAAATTTGTCCAGTTATTGAATTTGGTTTAGTTGGTAAAACAATGCATAAGATTGACGAGAATGTTGAAGTTAATGACATTATTAATTTAACAAAAATTTATAATCAATTTTTATTTAATTACTTTGGAGTGAAGTATTGTGATTAATCCCCCACCTAATCCAAATGTAATTAAAGATGGTATAGTTTCAGCCTTCAAATTTATGTCAAAGAAAAATAATGTATCTAGTGTATTCAACTTAAATAGTAATGGTTTTTGGGATAGTTGTTGGACAGTTTTTTTAATAAATGCTGTCGTGTCTGCCCTGGCATCTTATGGTATTAAAGCAAATCTTGACGGTGATATTCAAAGTGGAATATTACCTAGACTTCTTTTAATTACTATAATTGATATTTGTCTATTTTCTATATTAGTTAATACAATATTTCAAAAAATTGGGAAGCCTGATGCTTTTTACAGATTTATAATTCCATTTAATTGGATACAATCGTTCCAAGCAATTGCAATGTTATCATTTGCAGTATTAGGATTGATATTTCCTCCTTCAGTGTTTGTTTTTATTGGAATTGGTGTTGTGATTTGGGTAACTTTTTCTTTGTGGAGAGTTGGAAAAGAAGAGATTGGTTTGACAGGTTGGGGAGCCACAGGAATGATTTTTCTATCAGTCATTATTGAAGCAAGTCTAGGTATGTTATCCAGATCTTTATCTATGGCTTTTTAAACAATTATTTCTTTAGTTCTGCGTCATATATTAAGGGCCAATTATTATTTAAGATATCATCTGGATAGTCTACCTTTTCTAAATACAAACCATCAGGTGGAGCTGTAGGGCCTGCTAAACTTCTATTTTTACCTTTAAGTATTATATCCATATCCTTGGGTTTCCAGGTTCTATCTCCTATTTTTAAAATTGTTCCTACTATTATCCTTACTTGACTATGTAAAAAACTTTTAGCTATAACTCTAATAATAATCTCTTCACCTTCAGTGGAAAAGGTAACTTCATCTAAAGTCCTAATGGGTGACTTAGCTTGACATTTTATAGTTCTAAAACTTGTGAAGTCATGTTTGCCTATTAAGTATTTTATACCTTTTTGCATCAGATTAAGATCTAAACTTTTTCTACAGTGCCAAACTTTACCTTTATTAATTCCTGGAGGAGCAGCTCGACATAAAATTCTATACTTATAGTAACGTTTAATTGCACTAAAGCGGGCATTAAATTCTGCATTTACAGGTTTGGCTGAAATAACTCTAATAGCTGTATCTTTCAGTAGAGCATTAAAGGCAGAAATTATGTAAAAGGGATTTTTGGATGTTAATCTATGATTTGACGGTAATTCTATATGAGCAACCTGACCTAATGCGTGCACTCCTGCATCAGTTCGTCCAGAACCTTGAATATGAAATTCATCATTAAAAATTTGTTTAGCAACTTTCTCAAGGCTTCCCTGTACAGATACTCCTATGTCTTGTTTCTGCCAACCAACTAAACCATTACCATTATACTCTATCAATAGAGCATACTTTATTGTGCTTTCAAATTCCAAATTTATCACCAACAGATAATTTTATACCATTTAGATATGCTGAGGCAGAGATAATATTCTTACCTGGTTTTTGAACTTCTAAAATTTCTAAAGTTGTTTTATTTCCGCAAGCTACAAAAATCTTTTTACCAATGTTTAAAATTGTTCCAGGTGGTTGATCATGAACATCATTATTACTCTGTGTTGTAATTATTTTAATTAAACCATTGGGGCCATTAGTAAAAGTGCCTGGAAAAGGATAAAATGCTCTGACCTTATTAGAAATTTCTACAGCTGTTAAGTTCCAATCTATTTCAGACTCAATTTTTTTAATTTTATGAGCATATTTTATACCTTCTATTTCCTGCTTTTGGGGTAACAAAATTCCTTTAGTATGTTTATATAAAGCTTCTTCTAATATTTGTGCAGTGAGATCAGATAACTTGTCATGCAGTGACTTTGAAGTGTCGTTATTTTCAATATTAATTTTTTTTGATAAAAGGATTGGCCCAGTATCCATTCCTTTTTCCATTATCATGATGCATGAACCACTAGTTGTATCACCTGCCTCAATAGCCCTTTGAATTGGAGCGGCTCCTCTCCATCTGGGTAGGTTGCTAGCATGACCATTAACACAGCCAAATTTAGGTATTTTCAAATACTTTTCTGGTAGAATCAAACCATAAGCGACCACGACAACGACATCAGGTTTAAGTTTTTTATACTCCTCAAATACATCATCACTTTTTAAAGTATGAGGTGTCATAGTCTTTAGGTTTAGTTTTTTAGCCGTTGATTGTATAGGTGATTCAATTGTCTTCATCCCCCTACCATTGGGACGAGGTGGTTGAGAATAAACAGCTAAAATATTATATCGAGCTGCAAGCAATTTTAAACTTGGAACTGCAAAATCTGGAGTTCCCATAAAAATTAAATTCAATCATTCCTCATATTTTTAATCAGTTGAGTATTCTTTAATAGCTTTTTTTAGTATCATCTCTCTTTTTAATCTAGATATATGATCAATAAAAAGAATACCATTTAGATGGTCAATTTCATGTTGAATACATGTTGCTAATAAACCATCAGCATTCAAAGTTACATTTTTTTTATTTTCGTCTGTATACTCTACTTTAAGTGATGCAGGTCTTTTTACGTTAGCGTTATAACCAGGTATAGACAAACAACCTTCTTCTCTTTCATTGATCTTATCACCTAAACTTACTAACTTCGGGTTAATCATCTTAATTGGAGATGGTTTTATACCATTTTCTTTTAATTTTTTGTTATACTCTTCTTCAGTTAAATTTTCAGTTTCAAAATCAACTTCACCACAATCCATTACAATTAATCTCTTATCAATTGCTATTTGTGTAGCAGCAAGGCCAATCCCATTTGCATCATACATTGTCTCTAACATATCATCCAGGAGTGATAAAATATTTTCATCAATATCAATAACTGGTTTAGCTACAACTTTGAGAAATGGATTTGGTATTTTAATAATTTCCTTGATACTCATCTTTATACTAATCCTAATAATATATTATTTTATGCTAGTTAATTAATAATCAATTTGTATTATTATACTCATTTGTAAATGGAGTTAAAATGGATTTCCAAAATTTATTAATATTCATTCTTTTTTTTATTATAATATCATTTGTAGTGTTTCTAATCTGTAAAATATATTTTGAAAATAAAAATAAGAACAATAATGAAATAAATATTTTACAAGACGAAAAAAGTCAAATTACAGAGTTGAAAGGTGCAGTTGCCCAGTTAAGTATTTCCATAGAAGAAAGGCTAGGTAACATTGGTTCATCTATTGGCAATAGTTTAAATCAGCAAACTCAAAACACTCAAAAATCACTTACAGAAATGCATGAAAGATTAGCTGTCATTGATCGTGCACAAGAAAATATTCACTCGTTGTCAAATCAAGTGAATGATTTACAAAATATATTATCTAATAAACAATTAAGAGGTGCTTTTGGAGAAGTTCAACTGGAAAATATTGTAAGAGATGCCTTGCCTCAAAATGCATATCAGTTTCAGTATACACTAACGTCTAATAGTAGGGTTGATTGTATAGTAAAAATGCCTGAACCACCTGGTCCTATTTGTATAGATTCGAAGTTTCCGTTGGAAGATTATAAAAAATTTGCGGGCACAACCAATGATCAGGAAAAAAAAGATTATCTAAGATTATTTCATAATGCTGTCCAAAAACATATAAAGGACATTGCAGAAAAATATATATTGCCAGGTGAAACTTCTGACTCGGCTATTATGTTTCTTCCTAGTGAATCAATTTATTCAGAAATTAATATAAGGTTTCCTAAGCTTGTTAATGAAAGTAGAAATAAGAAAGTTTATATGGCAGGTCCTGATAATTTAATGCTTTTACTGCATACTGTTAGAGCCATTTTAAGAGATGCTACAATGAGTCAAACAGCTGGTAAAATACAAATTGAAGTTGATAAATTAACTAATGATTTAAATTTATTGGCAGATAGAATATTTAAATTAGATAAACATTTTGATTTAGCAAGAAAAGATCTAGACGACATAAAAATTTCTCATAGAAAAATTGAGAATAGAGGCAACTTAATTACTTCAATAGACATAGACGAAAAGAAAAAGATTAATTAACTCTATGACACTATTGTAAAATATTTCTAGCCTTTAACGCTTGTGCGATTGTTCCGTCGTCAAGGAAATCTAGTTCTCCTCCTATAGGAACACCATGAGCTAATCTAGTAACCTTAATATTAAATTTCTCAAGTCTTTCAGCTATGTAATGAGCTGTAGTTTGTCCATCTAAGGTGGCTGATATTGCTATAATCACCTCAGTATATTTCTGAACTTCTAATCTTCTTTCTAATGAAGCGATGTTTAATTGCTCTGGATTTATGCCATCTATTGCAGATAAAACACCACCTAAAATATGATACTTTCCGTTATATACGTTTGACCTTTCCAACGCCCAAAGATCAGCAACAGTTTCAACTACACAAACTAAGCTATTATTTCTTGAAGAATTACTGCATATTTCACATATATCTTTTTGATCTAAGTTTCCACACTCTATACATTTTTTTATTTTATCTGCAACTTCGGTCATATCTTGAATAAGAGGTAAAAATAACTTTTCTCTATCTTTTAATAAATGTAATACGGCTCTTCGGGATGAACGCGGTCCTAATCCAGGAAGTTTTGATATTTTTTTAATTAATTGCTCAAGAATTTGTTCAGACATTTTAATTTTCTAATTTTTAATTATTATCTTTAATAGAACTTATTTTAGCCTCAGGGAAATATTTAAATATTTCTGCAACGTCTTTATGTGATTTTATTTTCTCTTTAGCCTCGTCTAATTCAATAGCTTGTTTCTCTACAATTGTCTTCTCGCCTTCTTCTTCAGATGATAAAACTGACCATTTTTCTTTAGTGATTTGTTCTAAAGCTAATGACAATTTTTTTAAAATCTGAATATCGGTATTTATGTTTAGCCGTAATTTAACCAAACCAACATCATAGGAAATTAAATGTGCGTTATTTATTATTTGAGCGTGTAGGAGCGCCTCTTTATTCTCTAACAATAAATCTAGCATTTCTGAAAAGTTTTTTGGGCTCTTAGATTCTTTTAACTCATCTTTAGAATTTTTTATTACGTCTGGTTCTAAAATTATTTTATCTATCTGATTTTCATTAGAAACATTTAGCATTTGTTGGGTGTTTAACATTTCTTTATTTTGAGGTTTTTCTGTAGTTTTTGATTGAACAGTTGTTTCAAGGGTATTTTTTTTGTTTGATAATTCATCTAAAAGAGCAGCGGGTTCTGGTAGTATAGACGCAAAGCATAACTTAATGATAGTCATGGATCCAGATTGCTCTTCATTTGGAGCATATTTTAATTCTTCAATACTTTTAATTAAAATTTGCCAAGCTTTAACTAGTTTAGGAAGACCAAATGATGAAATATTCAAAATATCTTTTTGGATTGTTTCTGGAATGCTAGCATCAACTTTGATAACGTTTAATTTAGAAGCTAAGTGACATACTTCTAACAAGTTGGAAATGATTTGAATTGGTTGAATGCCATTATGAATGATTTCACTATAAAGTTTTAGAGCTTTATCACAGTTATTAGAAAGGCAAAGCTCGATCAGCTCTATGTTTTTTTCATAACCATTTAGGCCTAACATGTTTAACACAACTTCGTCTTTTATATCATCTTGACAAAGAGATGCTGCTTGATCCAACAATGACAAAGCGTCTCTAACAGAACCTTCGCTAGCTTTGCATATCTGGAATAGAGAATCATTTTCAAATTTAATATTTTCAGATTCACAAATTTTACTTAAATGAGTTCTTAAGGTATCAATGTCGACTCTTTGAAGATCAAATCTTTGGCATCTAGATATTATTGTAGCAGGTATTTTCTTTATCTCGGTCGTTGCAAAAATAAATTTAACATTTTCTGGAGGTTCTTCTAATGTTTTCAATAAGGCATTAAACGCAGCATTAGATAACATGTGAACTTCATCTATTATGTAAACTTTGAAACGAGCATTATTTGGTGAATACATTACTGCATCAATGATTTCTCTTATACCATCCACGCCAGTTCTACTCGCTGCATCAACTTCAATAACATCAAGGAAGTTTCCTTTATTAATAGATTTGCACGGAGAACAATTATTACAAATTTCAAAAGTAGGCTCGGTATTATTTCCATTACCTACACAATTCAATGCTTTGGCAATAATTCTAGCCGTAGTAGTTTTGCCAACCCCCCTTATGCCGGTTAAAAGGAAAGCATGAGCCAGTCTACCTTTATTAAGTGAGTTGTTGAATGTTTTAACAAGTGTGTCTTGTCCTATTAACTCATTGAAATCATTAGGCCTGTATTTGCGGGCTAAAACTCTATAATTTTTTTGTTCAGTAATATTATTGATTTCTAATCTCGTTTTTTAAAATAAAAAAACGAAGGGCCTCACAACCCGCTATCATTGTTACGGCTGCTTCCTTTCGGACCTGACCGGATTAGCAAGAATTACGTCCATGCGACCCTCCAATAATATGTATGTTATAAATCTAAATAATATGCAAGAAATTACATAAATTATGTTTTATTTTTTTGGGCTCTAGGATAAGTTCCTAGGATTTTTGTAGAATTTGGTTCAGTGTAAAAGTACATCTCTTCAAGTGCATTTTGCATTGATGCAGTTTCTGGGTGTCCTTCAGCATCAACATAAAACCTTGCAGCATTCATTTCTTTCCCGCCAATATAACTCTCAAGTTTCGTAAGATTAATACCGTTAGTAGCAAAGCCACCTAATACCTTATATAAAGCAGCAGGAACAGATCTTACCTCAAAAATTATTGTTGTAACAGATTTTGTGTTGTCAACTGATGGCATTATAGGTTCTCTACCCATTATTAAAAACCTAGTTGTATTATGTGTAGCATCTTCAATGTTACTTTTTAAAATCTTTAAATTATAAATTTTAGAAGCCATATCTGATGCTATGGCTGCAATTGTTGGGTCATCTGTTCTAGAGATCTCTTCAGCAGCTCCAGCAGTATCTATGTGTTGGACGGGTAATAAATTATTATCAGAAATAAATTTTCTACATTGAGCCAGTCCTTGAGCATGGCTCTTCACACTTTTGATATCTTTTAAATCAGAGTTCTGTAAACCTAGCAATTGATGATTAACTCTTTGGAAATGCTCGCCAATAATAAATAAACCACTATCAGGTATTAAATGATGTATGTCAGCAACTCTTCCAGCCAATGAATTTTCAACTGGGACCATCGAATAATCTGATAAACTCTTCTTTGTTGCATTTAACATATCTTCAAATGAATTACATGGTAACGTTTTTGCTCCTGGAAAATAAGCTTCACAAGCCATATTTGAATATGCTCCTGGCATACCCTGAAAGGCAATAACTAAGTTACTCTTGTTTTTATTCATTACAATTCTCTATTAATTAATATTAGGTTAATTTCCTTTTAACTAAATAGTTATGATAAGTCTTGGAAAAACTTTGTAGCTTTTTTTAAGTCTAATTCTGTATCTACTCCAATTGGGTGATCGGACGTTATAATAGCGTCAATAATGATACCTGCTTCAAGAGCTCGAAGTTGTTCTAGTTTTTCTGATTTTTCTAAGGGTGAAGGCTTTAGGTTAACAAATCTTTTTAATATTTTTCTTTTCCAAGCATAGATCCCAACATGGTGCCATATATTGGTTTCACCATAAGGGATACAAGCTCTGCTAAAATACATGGCCCTACCAATGTCGTCCACTACAGGATTATCTTTTGCAAAAGCTATTGCTGCTTTAACTACGGACTTATCTTCATACTCTTCTGGACTTGCCTTAACTACTACTGTTGCAATTTCTTTTAACGGATTATCTATAGTAGTTGCTAACTTCTTAATTAAATTTCCTGATATATTTGGAAGATCACCTTGTAGATGAATAATATTTTGATATTTTTGATCTGGGTCAAATTTTTCAAGAGCCTCAAAGATTCTATCTGACCCACTCTCATGTTTATTTGAGGTCATTAAAGTCAAGCCTCCGTGATCATTTACGACATTTGCAATTAATTCATTGTCGGTTGCAACAAGAATAGGCACATCAAGTTTAGAACTTTTTGCGCAATTATAGGCATGAATGATTAGTGGGGTTCCATTAATTTTCAAGAGAGGTTTATTAGGTAATCTTGAGGAACCTATCCTAGCAGGAATAATAATAATAGTATTAGAAAAATCCAACTTAAAAACTCCTTTACTTTTTTTTAATAAAAAAAATTCTAATAAAGTATAAATTATTAGATTTTAAGATATTTATACTTGAAGAATACTGATCTTGCATGTAAATATTGTCTCATATTTAATAATTTTTGATTGGTAAATTTATGGACGCTCTTAAGTTTAATAAAATTGCTGCTGCGGTGCTTTGTGGTGTATTGTTAATAATGGTTTTTGGGAAAATTGGGAATTTTCTTGTTAATCCCGTTACAGAGGTGACTAATGCTTATCCAATTGAAGTTCCTGAAGGCTCTTCTACCAAATCAAAAGAAGTAAAAGCTGTAGTTATAGAGCCAATAACTGCTCTTTTAGTTAGCGCAAATATAGATAGTGGACAAAAAATTTCTAAAAAATGTGTCGCATGCCATGGATTCGATGCAGGTGGTGGTAATAAAGTTGGGCCTAATTTATATAATATTGTTAACAAGGATCAAGGTAAGGTCGGAGACTATGCTTATTCAAAAGCTCTAGCGGCACTTTCAGGTAAATGGTCCTACGAAGAATTAAATAAGTTTTTATATAAACCAAAGCTCTATGCTAAAGGAACAAAAATGAACTATGCTGGGTTATCTAAAGTAAAGGATCGAGCTAACTTAATTGCGTGGTTAAGAACAAAAAGTGATAACCCTGTTTCTTTACCAGAATAACCTGACTATATCTATTGGTTTAGATAAAAGAGTTCCATAATGAACGATGCTGAATTTAACGAAATTTCAAAGTTTGTTTATTTACTAGCTGATAAATCAAAAAAAATAACATTAGAAGGCTTTTATTCAAATTTAGACCCTAAGACAAAAAAAGATGGAAGCCCTGTTACACAATATGATATAAAAGCTGAAAAAATTATTTGTGATCTTATATCCAAAAAATTTCCCAACCATAATATATTTGCAGAAGAAATTAGTTCAAAAGCATTAGGTTCTGATTATACATGGATAGTAGATCCTATTGATGGTACTAGAAGTTATATAGTTGGTCGACCGTTGTGGGGAACTTTAATAGGTTTAGCTTATAAGGGAAAACCTTTAATTGGCTTAGTTGATTTTCCAGCTTTAAATGAGCGTTGGTTAGGATATAAGTCAAATTGTTATTATAATAAATCAAAGTTTGTTTTCACAAAAAAATCAATAAGCAAACTTTCTGAAGCGACTGTTGGCTCTACTGATTTGAATCTTTTTTCTGAACACGGTAAGAAGAAGTACAAAAATTTAATAACAAAAACTAAATACAATATATGGTCAGGAGATTGTCACAATTATTGTTTAATTATTACAGGTGGTTTAGATTTAGTTATAGAGGAGGGTTTGTCAGCATATGATATTTTACCTCTTATTCCTATACTTGAATCTCAAGACATATTTGTAACAGATTGGAATTCTAATAAATTAAGTCTGAAAGAAGATTTTCAATATAAATATTCAACAATAGTATCTAGAAATAATAACATTTATAATTCAGCAGTTACATTGTTAAAATAAATGGCCTTAACTTATTTTTGATTACAATATTTTATAATCATATTTACAATATTTCTTAAACCCATTGCTTCTCCACCGACAGGAAAACCGGGTCTTCCTGATGTGTTCCAAGCCATCAAATCAACATGCGCCCATTTAGTATCTGTATTAATAAATTTCTTTAAAAACAAAGCGGCTGTTATAGCCCCTCCTGTGCCTGCGGAACCTGTGCTACTTAACGCATCATATTTATTTTCCAAATATCTCTCATATGGAGAAAATAGAGGTAACTCCCACATTTGATCAATTTGTTCTTTGCCCTCATTAATTATTCTTTCACCTAAATCGTTGTCATTAGTAAATAAAGCAGGTAATTCTGTTCCTAAGGCAACTCTCGCTGCGCCTGTAAGAGTTGCAAAGTCTATTACAAAATCACTCTTTACGTTATTTTCTTGACTAAATGTAAGTGCATCGGCCAAAAGTAACCTTCCTTCTGCATCAGTATTTCCTATTTCAACAGGAGTGTTATTCCTTGCGTAAATAACATCTAGGGGCCTCATAGATTTATCTGATATTGAGTTTTCAGCCATAGGAAGTATTACCCTTAGATTTACTGGGCAATTCATAGATATTAATGCATAAGCTATCCCAAGAACAACAGCACTACCTCCCATATCTTTTTTCATGAGCATCATACCACTGGAAGGTTTTACATCTAATCCACCACTATCAAAAGTAACTCCCTTTCCAATAAGAGTAATGTTGGGGAAAATATTTTTTTTACTCTTACTCCATTTAATATCTAGGAGCAGGGGTTTGTTTTCTGAGGATCTACCAACAAAATTTATTAAAGGAAAGTTTTTTTCAAGTTTTTTATCTTTATATGTATCAATTTTTGTAGAGAAATCTTTAAAACAATTTTTAACAATTTTTTCATAATTGTATGGTGTTAGAATATTTGGAGGTAAATTAATTAAATCTCTAGCAAGAAATATACCCTTGAGTTCGGCACAACATTTTTGGAATTCATTTTCTTTGATTAAATCTTTTATGTTCTTAATACATAAAGTTTGATTTATATTACTTCTTTTATTATTTGGTTTTATATTGAATTTATAAAAACTTAATCCCCATCCAAGTATGAAGTTATATGTTTCTTGATTGTTTAATTCATCTAAACATTCAAGAGCCCACTTTTTTTTTGGAAGTTTTTCTGATAATTTTGCGGCTTGGTCAATAATACTTTTTCTAGGTTCAATAGTTTCGGTAATGATAGCGACTGCTCCTCCAAGATGATTATCTTCATCCGGGAAAAAACCAAAATTTTCAAGCTCTAAATTAAAAGTAGATTTTAAAAATATTTTTTGTTTTTCGGAAATAAGACTAGTTAATTTCAAACTATTTATATCTTTAATTAAATATAACGGAATTGAATTAATTTTTTTATTTTCACAAAAACCAATCAATTTTTTATCAATTTTATAATCCATTATTTATATAACCTTTTTTAAAATTTTTTAAATTATAACATTATTTTAAAATTATGTTATTTCTAAATAGATAATTTGAGTATCGGTAATGACACAATTTACAAAAATTAAAGATTCCATAAAAGAATTAGGAAAGTTCAAGGTTATAACTTTTAGTGTTATCTTTGTTTTGATATTAGGTGCTCTTTTTTCTGGTCAGAATAATATACCTCCTATTGATCGTGATGAGGCTCGTTTTGCTCAGGCAAGCCGGCAAATGGCACAAAGTAATGATTACATAAATATAAAATTTCAAGACGAGATTAGAGCAAAAAAACCTGTTGGCATATATTGGTTACAGGCTGTTTCGGGGAACATATTTGGTTTGTTGGATATTGGATCTTTTCGTATTCCGTCTCTAATAAGCTCTATAATTTCAATTGTCTTCACTGGCCTAATAGCCCGACTTATCTTCCCATTACATCAATCTTTAATTGTAGCGTTGTTTTTTGCATCCTCAATGGCTTTCATGGGTGAAGCGCATCTAGCAAAAACAGATGCTACATTATTAAGTTTAGTATGTATTCAACAATATTTTTTACTAAAACTGATTCTGAAAAAAGAAAACTCTATTAAGGCCAAATATTTATACCCTGTAATTATATGGGTTGTTTTTTCGTTTGGTGTTCTTGTAAAGGGGCCATTATCATTCGCTATTTTATTCCCAACTATTATAACGTATTGTTTTATTAAAAAAAGTTTTAGCTTTATCAAACTTTTAAATCCAATATTGGGATTGTTAATTAGCGCATGCATTATACTTCCTTGGTTTGTTGCAATCGATAATTCTACGGAAGGTTTGTTTTTTCAAAAAGCTTTTTATGATGATTTTTTTAATAAGCTACAGAGTGGACAGGAAGGTCATGGAGCATGGCCTGGAACACATTTATTATTTTTATCAATAGCAATTTGGCCAATAGCTACATTTTTGCCTGGTTTAATATTATTTGTGATGCAAAATAAAAATAACTCGGTTGTACAATTCCTTATTTGTTGGATTATACCATTTTGGCTAATTATAGAGGTAGTTCCAACCAAACTATTTCATTATTCTTTGCCAGTTCTACCTGCAGTTGCAATTCTTGCCATTGGTAGTTTGTTTCATTTGAAATCTCAAATCAACAATTTACAAAGCTCTTTTCAAAAGAGAATTATACTTTTACTTTCGATAATATTTGGTTCAGGAGGTTTAGTTCTTGGTGGTGGTGTTTTATACTTTTCAAATATATTTAATTTTAAAAATGATTTGTCGATAACTTTTCTATCTATACTTGTTTTTATAATTACAATACTAGTTTTTGTATTATCTATAATATTTTTCCTTAGATCATCTAACCAATTAAAAAAATATCAAAGATTTATCTATAACTTTCCTTTAGCCATTATTGCTCTTGCTTCATTCTTTAACATAATTATTTTTCAATTTATTTTCCCCAGTTTGGATTATTTGTATCCAAGCAAAATGATTTCAAAAAAGATTAATTACATACAACCAGATGCCGTGGTGTCTTCAGGTTATCATGAACCAAGCTTAGTCTTCTTGTTGGAAGGTAATGTATTATTATCAAACCCACAAGATGCAGCTCTTTTCCTAGCTGAGGGTAAAAATAACATTGCTTTAATTGAAAAAAGATCTCTAGAAGAATTTTTGTTTTCAATTAATCAGTTAAATTTAAAATTAGTTAAAGCAGATATTGTAAGTGGTTATAATATAGCCAAAGGGAAACATGTGGAAATACACATTTATAAAAATCAAATGTTTGACCAAACTAATTAAAGTGTTTATTTATGGCTAACATTTAATTTAAACAAAAGTTAATAATGAAACAATCTACTGACATTTCTGTTGTAGTACCAGTTAAGAATGAAGCTGGTAATATTGAAGGTTTAATTCAAGAAATTGATTATTCACTTAGAAACTTTAATTATGAAATAATATATATAAATGACGGATCGAAAGACAATACAGAAAAAGAGCTTAAACTTATTTTAAAAAATAATAAAAGATTAAGAGTAATCAGTCACGAAGAAAGTCAAGGTCAGTCTGCTGCATTGCGTTCAGGCGTGATTGCTTCACAATCACCTATAATAGCTACATTAGATGGAGACGGGCAAAACGATCCCTCAGACCTTCCTGGCATGATAAAATTATTTAGAAACAATACAAATCAATTTTTATTTGTGGGTGGAGTAAGGGTAAACAGGAAGGATGGTAAACATAGATTATGGGCATCATCTATTGCTAAATATTCCAGGTTATTACTTTTAAAAGACAATCACCCGGACTCAGGTTGTGGTATAAAAGTATTCCACAAAGATTTATTTTTAAGACTTCCCTATTTTGACCATATGCATAGATTTTTATCAGCTTTAGCTCATAGAGAAGGAGCTAAAATATTGGAATTTAACGTTAAGCATAGAGAGCGACAAATAGGTGTCTCAAATTATACAAATTTAGGAAGATTGATAGTTGGCATTTCTGATATATTAGGGGTCATATGGCTTAGAAAAAGAATGCCCAAAAACAAGGTATCCGAAGAGATATATAAATGAGTTTCATATCCTATCTATCTATGCAAATAGAAAGGTTTGCTTTCGGAATAAATGATATATTAATTTATTTTATACCTTTTTTAGAGCCATACCTTGATAACCATCCAGAAACAATAATGATTGTAATTGGTTTTGGGGGACAAGCATTATTTGCAACTAGATTTATAATACAATGGCTTAGTAGTGAAAATGCAGGCCGTTCTGTTATACCAGTTGCCTTTTGGTATTTTTCTATTACTGGTGGGTTAGTTCTACTAACCTATGCAATTTGGAGGCAAGACCCAGTAATTATTGCAGGACAATCAGTAGGGGTTTTCATTTATGCAAGAAATCTCTATTTTATTTCAAAAGAAAAAAAACAAAATCAAGATTGATTAATTAAAATCAAACTGTTCTTTATTCGAACCATTATAAAAATTCATTTGTTATAGGTCTTGTTAAAAGATTTTTGATAACTTCATTTATATTGGCTTTTTTTGTTAGTATATCATTAATGGCATTTACGATAGGCATTTCTATGTTGAGACTCTGAGCTAAAAAAATAGCAGAGTCTATCGCGTTTAATCCTTCAACAAGATCTAGTTTATGTTTTTTTGATTTATTTTTAACAAAATTTATTCCATATGCCATATTTCTAGAGTGAGGACCACTGCATGTTAAAGACATATCACCAATCCCAGCAAGTCCAAAGACAGTAGAAAAATTGCCTCCTGCATTCTTAATTAGTTCTGATGTTTCTGATAATCCTCTAGTAATTAGGGCAGCTCTTGCGTTGTCACCTAATCCTAACCCTTGAATGATTCCAGCTCCAATGGCAATAATATTTTTGACTGCACCAGATATAGACGCACCAAGGGGGTCATCATTGGGATAAAGTCTAAGATTTGAATTATGAAATAGTTTACATATAGATTGTGCATCATTAATATTTTTATTAGCGATAATAGCAGCAGCAGGTAGCTTTTTTGCGACTTCATCAGCAAAAGTAGGGCCTGTTAAAATAGATAAGTTTATATTTGGAAATTGATCATTAGCTATTTGAGAAAAGGTTTTACCATCTTTTGATGCGAACCCTTTTGACGTTACAACTACATCTGTTCCGTTTGATGAAAATAGAGATACTTCTTCTAATACCTTTAAAACTCTTTTGCTCTCAGTTGTGATAAAAACTAAATCGCTTCTTTTGAGTATTTCATTGCTGTTTGTACTTGCTTGAATAAATGAATGTAATGGGTTTTGAGGAAACTTTCTTGAAAAATGATTATTAATCTCATTAGCCCTCACTTCATCAGAGACAATTAGTGTTGATTTTTGTCCAACGGATGCAAGAGTGATAGCTAGAGCTTGTCCCCACGCACCACCACCATAAAAAGTTATATTAGAAAAAATTGACATCTAAGCTTTTACTCCACTTTTACCAATTTTATTATGAATCGGGTTTTTATAATGTGCATCTGGGTCTAATGGCCACCTTGGCCTAGCTTTGAAATTTAAATCAGTTTCGCCTTCAGAAATATATTTTTCATAACCTGCCCAAGCAATCATAGCGCCGTTATCAGTACATAAACTTATAGGTGGAGCATGAAAATCTATTTTTGATGTCGATGCTAATTTTTCTAATTGATTTCTGATATATTTATTAGAAGCAACACCACCTGCAACAACTAATTGGATGTTAGAGTTTTCGTTTATCAACGTTCTAAATTGATCTATAGCGTATTTTGTCCTGTCTACTAAACAGTCTGATATAGATTTTTGAAGACTAGCTGATAAATCACAAATTTTATTTTTATCTAAAGTGCTGTTTGAAACAATTTGATTAAAAGCTGTTTTAAGTCCTGAAAACGAAAAATTTGGATTTTTGGATTTATACATTGGCCTCGGTAATTTAAACATTTTAGGATTTCCTGACATAGCCATTTTTTCTATCATAGGTCCTCCAGGAAACCCTATACCTAAGATTTTAGCAGCTTTATCAAAAGTTTCGCCAGCGGCATCATCTAAAGTTGAACTTAATCTAGAATATTTCCCATATTCTAAGATTGCTATTATTTGGGTATGTCCACCAGAAACAAGAAGTAAAAGATAAGGATATTTAATGTTGTTAGTCAATCTAGCGGTTAGAGCATGTCCTTCAAGATGATTAACCGCAACATAAGGTTTGTCCAAAGACATAGCTAAAGATTTTGCAAAAACTGTTCCTACAATAACTCCTCCAATCAATCCCGGACCTCCAGTCGCTGCAATTAAATCTATATTTTCTAATTTAGATTTGGATTGCTCTAAAGCTTCTTGAACAGCATATTCAATGTTAGTAAGATGGTCTCTAGCAGCTATTTCAGGAACTATTCCACCATATTTGGTTAAATTTGTATTTTGGTTAATAACTACATTTGATAAAATTTCTTTTTTTGAGTTAACAATAGCAACAGCTGTATCATCACAGCTAGTCTCAATCCCCATAATAATTTTATAATTTCTGCTACTCATGCGATTACCCTATTTGCATAACCTCAGAGTTAAAATAGAATTAAAACGCAGTAATGCAAATATAAATTATTATTGTAAGTTTTTAGATTTACTATATGTCTATAAAATATTTACCCTAAGATACAAACATTTACTTATTAAAACACGATTGAATTTAAAATGACATTAAGGATAAGAATTGCTTCAAGAAAATCTAATTTGGCTATCCGTCAAGTAGAAATTTTAAAGGAACATCTTAGTAAAGATATTGAAATTAATATTATAGAAGTTGTTACGTCTGCTGATAAAACTTTAGATAAATCGTTAGCTGATATAGGAGGTAAAGGTTTATTTATAAAAGAGCTTGAAAACACAATTTTAAAAGATGAGGCTGATATAGCCGTTCATTCTATGAAAGATATGGAAACTGAGCTTGCCGCTGACACAAAAATTGCAGGGGTTCTTCCAAGAGGTAGTAGAAGCGACGTCTTATTAGGGCAATATTCTACCTTAGATGATTTACCAGATGGTGCTGTTATTGGAACTAGTTCGGTTAGACGAGGAGCGTTTGCTAAATCATATAGACCCGATTTACAAATTAAACTTTTAAGAGGCAATGTAGGAACACGGATTGATAAGCTTAATAATGGTGTTTTTGATGCAATCATACTAGCTAAAGCAGGTCTAGACAGATTAAATATTGATATAGGAAACATTATTCCAAAAGAAATAATACCTCCAGCCTCAACTCAAGGTATTATTGCTGTTCAATCTACTACCAATAAAAAAACTAAATTAGAAGCTGATTTAGATAAAATTTTTCTAAACATTAATGATGCTAATACATACTCAGAAGCTTTAGCTGAAAGAAGTTTACTAAGAACTTTAGACGGCACTTGTCGTTCACCTATTTCATCAAGTGCATACATTATTAATAATGATGAGTTAATTTTGTATGGAGCAGTTGCTAAGCAAGATGGATCAAAGGTAATAAAGTCTGAGATAAAAGGGGCAAGAAAAGATTCTATCTTATTAGGTATAGAATTAGGGAAGGAATTAATTGCCAAAAGTATTGGTGAATCTATATTTGATTAACTAATATAAGTTAGGGAATGAATTTGAATATTAAATTTAATAATATCACATTTGTACTTCGGGAAAAAAAAGATGCCGAAGTTAATTCAAAGTACCTAAACAATAATGGGCTTTATGCCAAACCTTTTCCAATAACAACTACAAAATATTTCAATATTTATAAATTTAATTTACTTAGTAAGAGCTTTGATTACTTCATAATCACAAGTGCAAATGCATTGCAACCATTAGAAAAAATAATTTTGAATAGTAATAACTTAACTAAAAAAAATATTAAAGTTTTTGCTGTTGGTGAAGAAACTAAGATAAAATTAACTAAAAAAGGTTATGTAAATATTTTGAGTGCAAATAATAACTCTACATCTCTATGCGAATTGATTATTAGTAATACTTCAAATACAGACCTAGGATTATGGATTGCTGCTAAAAATAGAAGTTCAAATTTAGAAGAAAAACTCATTTCAAAAGATAGAAAAATAGAGATTTTTGAGGCTTACGAAACACAACCAATAATTCAGATTTCTAGATCTATCCAAGATGATCTAGTTAATTACAGTAATATAAATTTATTAATTCTTTCTTCACGTAATGTATTAATTGCAAAAGATATTTTAGTGAAACTTAATTTATTCAATGAAGTAAATAATAAATCCACCTTATTAGTTAATAGTCAAAATGTTGCTAATAATGGGAAAAGCATTGGCTGGAACAACGTAGTAACTATTAAGAAAAATTTTACTAAAGATATCTTGGATTATATATTACACTTATCTAAGTAACTTGGAAGATTAATATGGCAGAGACCAAAGCTCAAAAGATTAAAAGTGATAAAGAAACTATTATCGATATGGAGCCAGTAAAAGAAGAATCAAATAAAAGCGACTATAAAAACCCTGCATTTTTGATATCTTTTATAACCTTAGTTTTAACTATCACGATCCTTAGTTGGATTATACTTTATCATATTCCTAAATTGTCTGAAGCTGAAACTAACAGAGTTAATATTATTATTAAAGAGATAGAGAAAGATAACAAAAAAAATAATAAATTTGTTGTTCTTACTGAAGAAATAAAAAAAATTAAAAATCAAATTTTAGAAATTTCAAATAATAAAAATGAGGTAACATCCGAAGACTTTAAAAACCTGTCTTCTTCAGTAATGTCTCTAAAAGATGAACTTAAATTAATTACAAATAAAAAAATTCCTCAAGAAGTAGATAATAAAAATCTAGATTATCAAAAAAATAATACAGTGAATTATAATAAAAATCTTGATTCAAGTGTCCAAAATAATTTTTCATCAAGTTCTGTTTCTTTAAAAAGAAAACAGGCAAGCTTAATTTTAGAAACTCAAATTATTATTGACAAACTTCTTGCAAGAGAAGATTTGGCATCAACTTCCAATGAACAAATTAACGTCAATGAATTGGACCTTTTGTCCAGATTAAAAAATTATCTAGCAGGTTTTTTTAAGCTAAGACAATACTCTAATAATTCAACTCCTCGTGCTATAATAACTAAAGCAGAAACTGAATTAAAAAATGGTAATTTGAGCCAATGTTTAAAATTATTAAAAACTCTTCCAGACAATTGGAAGAGACCAATTAATGAATTTATTATCAAGACTGAAATATATCTAAACAGAACAATTAAAGTAACAGAGTAAATGATTTATAAAATTTTTAAATTAATTATACTTATAATTTTGATTTGGCTTTTATCAGAGTTTTTCTCTAATACTGAAGGGACAACTAATATAAACTGGATGGGCTGGGGACTAGAATTACCTACTGATACTTTTGTTTTTATTCTAATAATATTCTCTTCATTTATAATTTTTATTGATAGAATATGGTTGGCGATTTTAAATCTTCCTAAATCAGCCATGAGAAAATTTGAAATTAGTAATAATAAAAAAGTTGAAGAGAAGTTGGTTAAGGCATTTTTACTCGCTAGTCATGGTGAGTATGCTTCAGCAGCGAAAGAGGCCGCTTTAATTTCAAAAAATACTAAAGATAAAAAGCTGGGAAAATTATTAGACGCTCATTTAGATGTAGTGAATAATGTAAATTCACTTAGTGAAAATAAAAAAGAATTATCACAAAATTATTTTAAAGCCCTTACTGATGAGCCGTCAACAGCTTTTGTCGGTCATTTAGCACTAATGCGTCAAGCTTTACTCGGTAAAAAAAACATTAAACTAATTATTGATGAAGGTGAAAAAGCACTGAAGTTTGAACCAAAATCAAAACAAACGTTAGAAGTTTTGTTAGTGTCTTATGCAAAAATAGGAGATATTTCAAATTCTTTAATTCATCTAAATAAAATGAAGAACCTAAAATATATAAATGTTGAAAAGTATAAAAATATATCAGCAGATTTAAATTATTTAAGTGCTTTAAGCTATTTAGATAACAACAAAAATAAAATAGCTGTGAATCATTTTAAAGAAGCCCTTAAGCAAAAACCAAATCATATACCTGCATCTATTAAACTGACTGATGTAATGTTAGGCATTGGTTCAAAAACGAAATCAATTAATTATTTAGAAAAAACGTTCTTACTAACATCCAATCCAGATGTTTTGGATCAATTATCTACGAAGTGGGGTTTGAAAACTTCAGGATCTCGTGTTTCAAAAGCTATTAGCCTTTTGAACAAATCATCTTTAGATAAGATTAAAGATAATCTTAAAATTGAGATTGCTTGTTATGCAATTAAAGAAGAAATTTGGGGAGAAGCAGATAAGTTATTGTCTGCAATACTTGAAGAAAATCTAACTCAAAAAGGATACCAAGCATTTGCTGATATAGCCGGTTCTCAAAATAAACCTGATAAAGTAAAAGATTTCCTTAAAAAAGCAGCAAATGCTGTTGAAGACTTAAATTATTTTTGTTCATCCTGTGGATCAAAAAATAATAAATGGGATTTACATTGTCCCAATTGTGAAAGTTTAAGTACAATTCAATGGATTAAAAGAAGCGATCTTGATAAGCGAGATGATTTACCTCAAATAAATTCGAATAATGTATTAGATAAAAGCTTAATTAGTTATTAAAAAATAAATCATAGAGCTATATATCAAATAAATAGAAAAAATTATTAAAATCGAACCTAAAATGAAAAAGATTAATTTTTGATTTAATATAATATAATTCTTAATTGTTTTTAAGTTCACTGAATATGAAGCCAAGACATACCACGTTGTGTCAATAATTCCAGCAAGAAAAGCCATAATAATTTTTGTAAACAAGCTATAATCATCATCTAAAAATTGGCTAAAAATTGAGGTGAAGAATATTATAACCTTAGGATTTATTAATGAAGTAGTTAAACCAAGTATAAAACTTTCTAAAAGCGATTTTGTGTTTAGTTTTTGATCAATTTTTTGTTCATCAGGTGATTTTATAAATATTATTTTAGAGCCAATATATATTAGAAATATAGCTCCAATAAATTGTATAATTTGAATAGTAAATGGCGCTATTTTAATAATAAAACTGATACTAAAAATTGAGATTAACGCATAAATTAAAATTCCAATTCCATGTCCAATTGAAGCGATGACGGATGAAATGAAGTCTTTAGTATTAGCTATGTAAAGTATTATAATTAAACTTGGACCTGGAACCATTGCACCAATAGAACAAACCAAAAAAATTGTAAACCATTCAAAAATACTCATTCAACATTCCCATTTTAAACTAGATTGTTAAAAGAGTTTTGACGTAGGGCTTCGTATATCGTTATAGCAACAGAGTTACTCAAATTCAAACTTCTACTACCACTGATCATGGGAATTCTGAGTTGGTTGTTAATGTTTATTTTTTTTAAAATATTCTCAGGCAGTCCAGTTGTTTCGCTACCAAATAAAAAACAATCACGTTTAGTAAATTTAATTTCACTGTAGCTTTTTTTTGCAAACTTTGTCAGTGCATAAATGTTTTTAAATTCAATTGATTTTATGCACGAATCAAAATCATCATGAATAAAAAAATTTGCATCCTTTTGGTAATCTAAACCAGCTCTCTTAAGAGTGGTATCATCTATTTTAAAGCCAAGCGGCTTTATTAAATGAAGGTTAATTCCTGTATTCGCTGATAGCCGAATAATGTTTCCTGTGTTTGGTGGTATTTCAGGATTAAATAGAATAATATTAAACATCTAAGTTTTCGGTAAAATTTGATTAAGTTAAATTAATTTATTTTGAATCATTTTAAAGAACCTTCAAGTATATATTTTAAAATTCTAACAACTTGAGTTTGATCTTTTGCTACTGCAGCAGCTGCTGCATCTACTTCTTTTAATGCATGTTGATGTTCTTCATTATGAATAACAATAATCGATTTATTGAGTGCTGCTGCATATCCAGTATCAAAGGCTGCGTTCCATTGTTTGTATTTATCTCCAAACTTTACAACAACAATATCAGAGTCAATAATAGATTTTCTAGTTTTAATAGAGTTTATTTTTGCGCCTTTATTATCTTTCCAGAAGTTTTTTTCTTCTTTACCTAAAATTTCCACACCACAATTATCAGACGCTTCATGATCGGTAATAGGTGACGAAAAGGAAATATTGAGCTTCTCTTCTTTGCAGAGATCAATTATTTCTTCACGCCAATTACTATGAATCTCTCCCGATAAATAAACATTTAACATAATAAACTCCTTTTTTTTAATTGTTATCCCTGAGAGGATATTTTTGGTGTTCGTGCCATAGTTATAGCTAATGAAACACTCGCTATAATACCTAATATAGACATTCCTAATAGAATTAGATCGTAGTTAATATTAAAATCTAATAATTTTCCAACCACCGCAGGACCTATTGCCGTTCCGAACACCATTGTTGATGTTGATAATGATCGAACTGATCCTAAATTTTTAGTTCCATAATAATTTGGCCAAAATGTTCCGCCTATAGTCATTGCTAAACCTTGAGTCATTCCTAAAAATGAAAACCCCAAAACCGCTGTTAAATATGAAGTGCTATAAGAAAAAATAAGTAATCCAAGTGCCATAGGCAGAAGGTAAAATGGTAAGATTTTTTCAACACCAAATTTGTCCAACATCCACCCTGAACTTAAAGTAGTCAATATTGACATGCCAGTATAAAACGGAAAAAGAGAGGTAAAGGTAATTAAAGACCAATTTTTAACTTCTGTTAGATGAACCATGTTGAAGAAAAAGGCAGTTGAAAAAATAGGTGGTATTAAAAAGGGTATAATTATTGCCCAAAACAACCAATCAGAGAGAACTTCATTTCTAGTCCAATGTTTATTTTTCATTCCTGTCTGAGATTGATTTTCTTGCTTACTATTAGGAGATCTTTCATTTGACAATAATGTAAGAATAATAGGTAAAACGCCTAATAAAACTAACATGCCTACTATCCAACTATATCTCCATCCAATTATAGAAAAAAGAAAAACAAATATTACAGGAAAAATAGCTTCACCAATGGAAAATCCCATTATAGAAAGTGATAATGCTTTACCTTTATTTTTACCATACCATTTGCCAATTGCAACTGCAGGAATATGGATAAGCATACCCTGTCCAAAAAACCTCAAGCCAAAAATAATAATTGGTAAATACCAGATTAGATTTACAAAAGTCATGGTCAAGCAGAGTAAACTTAGCGATATAATAACGACTTTAATATTTAGAGTAATTTTATATTTATCTATGTAGCCACCAAAAAATAACATTGCAATTGCTGATGCTAAGGTTCCTCCTGAATATATTAAACCCCAATCACCATGGGATAAATTGAAAGCTTGTCTGATTTCACCTGCGAATAAAGAAATGAAAAACGTTTGTCCAAAACATGAGCAAAAATAGAGTAGGGCTGTTGCAACCAACCATCTAGCATTTTGTATAAAAAAACTCATACGGGACCAATTCAATTTTTAGAACTAAAGTATATGGTCTCTAAATAAAATTTAGGCAATAGTTTAAATTTTTAATTCGCCTATTTCAGTGTTGTTAAAGTTCAAAAATATGTCAGTTGGGTTACCCGTTCTGCCATAACCATTCCATACTTTAAATCCTAAAATCTGTTTTTGATAATCATCTAATTGTAAAAACACTTCTTTTCTAAGGCCCAAGGTAAAGTTTTCTTGAGGTCTGAACTGCGGCCCACAAAATGTAATTAAAAGAGCAAGTCTATTTTTTTGAGTAATATTTGCACCGGTGCCGTGCCATAATCTACCATCTGTGATAATGGCACAACCTGGAGGTCCTTCTGCAGAAATAGTAATAACGTCTTTGTCTAGAATTTTATCGGGATGGCGTCCAAATAAATGAGATCCTGGTACAATTAATGTGCCTCCATTTTCTCTACTCATTCCATTCAACATTATTAATACATTAGACACAGCTGGCCTAGAAATTAAGTCTTTATTAATTAAAATATCTTCGTTTATTTTATAATTAAACCTTTTTCTGTTTATAGACCCTGGAGGTAAAAAATTTTCATTTCTGTTTACTGGGTCTGGAAGCCACCATTGATCAGTATGAAGATCCATAGCTATTCCTCCTGGTTTAGCTATATTCGCACCAAAACTGGAAACTAAAAATTCTTCACCAACAATCTCTTTTATACAGTCTACGTAGTTATGATTTTGTAAAATATCTAAAAAGACTTTTCCTTTATTGGGTAACATCCATACCCTTTGGTTTATCCCAGCGTTAGTATCTTTATTATTAAATTCACCCCATTTTTTTGTTTTACTACCATCTTCATATGCAATGTTTAATTTTTTTTCAGCTTCTGCTTGTTCAATTAATCTTTCCATGGATTTAGTATTTAACTTTTTAGGAATGGCATTTTCTAAAAGGCAATAACCCCATTTCTTCAAATCATTTTTAGCAGTTTTAAGAGATGATGTTGGTTTAGGATAATTTTGCTTCAAATTGATGCTCCTAAGGCTATTTTGGGATCAATACTTATGTTGTTCAAATTAAATTTAAGTTTTTCAACGCATTTTTTACCAGTTCTTTCTGTGGTTCTGTTGCTGGAGCAGTAGGTCTTCTTGCATAACCAGTTTCAAGTCCCTGGAGTTTCTGAGCGTACTTGCATAAAGATGGCATATTATCTAGACCAATGGCGTCCCACAAAGGCATTAAACGTTCATGGAGATCTTTGGCCTTATTCCAATCTTCATCAATGACTGCGTTCCACAAAGCAACTGATGGACCAGGCGCAGCTGTTAAAATAGCAGCAATTGAACCAGGTGCGCCTAATTGATAAGAAGAATATAGAAGTGCATCAACAGCGCTAAATATCATATTTTCAGGTTTAGCTCTTCTAATTAAATCTGCAAATAGTTTCATATCACCAGCGCTTTGTTTTACACCTAAGACGCCTGGTACTTCGTCCATAATTCTTAAAAGTAAGTCAGGAGATAAATAACACCAAGGTACAACGTTATAAATTAATATTGGAATTTGACACTCTTCATGAATTTCTTGAAAATGTCTTACCATAGCGTCGTCGTCTGGTCTAAACAGATAACTTGGTGGAGTTATCTGAAGTGCCGCCACGTTAAGAGGTTTAACAGAGTTACCTCTAGCAATTACTTCTGAAGTTGAATTTGCAATGATACCAGCCACTAAAGGCACTCTATTATCTAATGCGTTAGATGTTTGTTCCATTAAAGCAACATATTCATCTCTATTCAATACATGCCCCTCTCCAGTACTTCCTCCAGCGGCTAATCCGTGAACTCCGTTTTCTATAAGCCAATCAACTTGTGGTTTTACTAACGAAAGGTCAATTGATCCGTCTTGGCTGAATGGAGTTGTGAAGGGTGCAATTATTCCTTTTAAGTCAGTCATTTTCTTCTCCTCATTAATTTTCTTCTTAAAAGTATAATTATTAAATTTGATAATTGAAGAGAAAAATTTAGGATATTATTAATTAATAATTAGGGTTGTGTTTATGAAAATAGATAAAGAAACAGAGTTATTTTTAAAAAACAGAG
>ENA-OWPI01000755-OWPI01000755.1-marine-metagenome-genome-assembly--contig:-NODE-755-length-41148-cov-8.211658_pt1 | contig 41148 bp, 65 predicted proteins | sample MGYA00238138_ERZ651775 | MGnify/ENA primary metagenome ERZ651775 (study PRJEB26906, sample SAMN06265043) | marine metagenome | isolation source: Helgoland LTER site | place: Germany:Helgoland, sampling...
TACAATAGGGGACTCGCTGCGTGGAGAACCGGGCATCGTCCGGGAGCCTCTCCACAAGCGTGGGGGTATGCTAGGGTTCATAGTTTCGCCACTAAGGGGAAGACGTACTACACGGCGGATAAGGATTTGAGGTGAACCACTCATCTATTCGTTGTATCATAGCGCGCTTATCTTCCTCTGTATATTTACTACCCTTTTGCTGGTTTTCATTATCAATTAACCACTGAGAGTTCAGATAGTGCCAGCAATATTTATTATCATCTGGCAAATTCCATGCACTACATGGAATGATTTCATCTATCTGAACCTCATCATCTTCTGTTTTTGGGCGACTATACCTATCTTCAAAAGTTTTATGAAGATACTCGACCCATTCTTTTGAAGTCATACAAAGATCTTCCAATGAACCTGTAGGATTTTTAACCCTTGTAGCTGTATATCGTCTATTTCGTCGTGCGCGTAGCGCGTGTCCATATGGGTCACATATAGAGCAACTAACGCGTTCACGACCGTGCTCGCAGATTGATCCCCCACCACACTCCCTGCACCGAGAGCGCCGACGATTGTGCTTGCAGAATGATCCCCCATTACACTGCCTGCAGTAAGTGCGTTCACGACCGTGCTCGCAGACTGATCCCCCACCACACTCCCTGCACCTATAGCGTGAACGACCGTGCTCGCAGAATGATGACCCACCGCACTTCTTGCACTGAGCGCGCCGAAGACCATGTGGACATTTCGGAGGAACATATTTTGGTTTTTCGGTGATAGTAGGGCACGGAATACAAAAATTGAACGAATCTAGACTGGTTTGAATCATCTTAACACACATTCAGTTAAAGTCTTTAACCATGACTGAGGTAGTGATTTTCACAATCAGTCAGCCATACCATGTATTTCACCGTCGGGAGTTCTCCAATGATCCTCTGAATCCGATTTGCAATCCTCATCGGATTCAGATTCAGATTCAGATTCAGATCGAGATGGCGCTTGCGAGCCATATTTCAACCATTTCTCTTGAGATGGAAAATGTGGATTGTATCCAAGATACGACCCAACAACTTCTTCACCAGTGTAAAAGGGGAATTCTGTGTAAAGCCGCATTCTATATTCTAGATTAATTTGATAGGGACCGAAATTACACATTTCAGGAGGTGGAACACACGCGATATATTTTTCATCGGGATCCCATGTATGCCAGTCCTCAAGACTCATTTTACTAAGTAGTAGAGCTATATCTTTATATCTATTTTGTTGAAATCAGAACCCTGATAATACCATACATATAAACCCAATTCCTTGTACACAAGTTACGTGTATGAGAGACTCTACGATTTCGTATCCTTTTGTGGGTACATTTACCCTAAAACACCATGTACCAAAACAAGTCAACATAAATACATACGCATTCCAAACTTGTATATTTATGTATGATATCAGTATCATATTAGTTACCGTATCCACATATTTCGCGAATACATTATTAGGATAAAAAATGTGAAATATTAGACCATTCATCGAAATTAATAAACATGGTATAGAACCTGTCGTAAAAAATCGAAGAATGAACGGTAGTAATCCCGTTGCACATATATAATTTTGTTGTAATTTACATGCAATAGAAAACATACCTTAATAACATCTCATTTATTGACTTTATACAACATTACGACTGAGGCGGATAAGGATCTGATTTAAAGACTTGTAAAGTGTATAGTATATGAAATCACCTCTTAGGTATCCCGGTGGTAAAACGAGAGCGTGTTCTATTTTAGATGAAATTATTAATGAAAAAGGTTTTGATAAATCAGTTGTAATATCTCCTTTTTTCGGTGGGGGTTCTTTTGAGTTTTTTCTACGTACCAAATATGGCTCAAAACTTATAGTCAATGATAAGTTTAAACCTCTTATATCATTTTGGAAATCTGTTCAGATACGTAAGGCTGAATTATGCAGTGAGCTCCGAAAACTTCTCAACGTCGTATCAAAATCTATATTTAGTACGATGAGAGACACAATAATGGAAGATACAGATGAATTTATACAAGGATATAAATACTTTGTGATTAACAGATGTTCATTTAGTGGTGCTACACTTTCAGGTGGATTTTCAACCGAATCTTCCAAAAAACGTTTCACTGAGTCATCTATTAAACGCACCGAAGATCTCAATCTAAATGATGTAGAATTTCACAATCTGGATTTTGAAACTTTTTTAAAGGGTAAGAAGGGTCTTATATTTTTAGATCCACCATATTATCTAAATGAAAACTCAAATTTATACGGAAAAAATGGAGACATGCATGAAAATTTCAATCACGAAAAACTATTTCAGGTTTTAAAGAAAAGAAAAAACTGGATAATGACATATAACAATTGTGATTACATCAGAGATTTGTATAAAAATTACGAAATCCGTGAAGTAAAATGGTCGTATGGGATGAATACGAGTAAAGATTCATCTGAAATCGTCATCCTAGGTTAGGTGGTAGCCGTGTTCTATCATCTATAGAATACTCGCTCGGGGCAAGTGTGTTAATATTTAAGGGTTGAAAAGCAGCCGTCACGGATAAGTGTGAACCAGACTTGGAATGAACCTTCACTCTTATGCGTATCCTCTGTTCTACTTTAAATTCGGGAACTCCCCATTCGAGTGGATCTTCTCCTAAATGATACAATCCACGCCCGAGGATTTGTATGTATGCACAACCCTTTTTTCTATAGAAATTTTGAATTTCATGATTATCTACTGTCAAGTATTCGTCTTTATAATCATGTTTAATCTTAATCCATTCGGGGTGTGTAATCTTATCAAATAGAAAAGGAGGTGGTTTAAATTTGATTCTATCCATATACTGTTGAAAAAGTTCATTCTTCGGTACCCAGCGACCTTCTTTCCATTTGAGTGTTGATTGCCCCCAATCTGGAGACTGTTTAGGTTTACACTCGATATGTCCATTTTGTGTATATATATCTGGTTTATGTGAAGAACCACCACCTTGCGCTATAATTTTAGGACTGTGTTTTATGTTTCCATAACATAAATCTTCGTATAATTTACCTTTTACCGAACACATAGACCCTTTAGGCACTTTCGTAATTACTGAAGACATAGACCCTTTACATACTTTCACAATAATTTTCTGTACTAACTTATGAACATATAAATTATCGTATGCCAAAATGTCATGTATTTTCTCAATGTCACGTCTCAGATCTTTCAAGTCCCTCAATACATCATCCATTTTTATTTGATATGTCATTATTTTTTTATATCTGCGTTAAATACAGGATGGTTCATTTAGAACGAATACATGAAGAAATACGCGTTCTAAATATAAAAGACGAAACTTTACTCTCGTATCGTGTTTTTTTAAACTTTTCCAAGAGAATAGATTTGTTACACGGAATTGAGTTGGGTATTTTACCTGATCGTAAGAAGCTTACAGAAGAGGAAGTAGAAGAAAGGGAATACCTTGATACGTATTTCAAAACTCTGAAAGAATTATTTCCCCATTTGTACGAGAAGTGGTACAGAAGATCAATTTAAAGATTATCGTGTACTATACACTATGGATACCAAACAGGTTAGGGATGAGGGTTTGGACAAGTTTTATACTAAACCGGAGATTGTTAAGATGTGTATATCCCGGATAAAAGATTGGAGTGTTTGGGATTTGGTTATAGAGCCAAGTGCGGGTAGTGGTAATTTCTTTGAACAAATACCAAATACAAATAAGTATGGATTGGATATCAAACCGGAATGTGATACTATTCATAAGATGGATTTCTTTGAGTATACTCCACCTATTTCGGGTAAAATATTAGTCATAGGTAATCCCCCATTCGGTAAGAACTCGTCGTTGGCAGTAAAGTTTTTCAACCACGCAGCGCAGTGGGCGGAATGTATAGCCTTTGTAATTCCAAGAACTTTTCGCAGAGTAAGTATTCAAAATCAATTAGATTTATCATTTCATCTTGTACATGACGAAGATATACCAATTAAACCGTGTTCTTTTGTACCAAATATGTCTGTGAAATGTTGTTTTCAGGTATGGGAAAAGCGAAATACATGTAGGGAATGTGTACAATTACCAACAACGCATGCAGATTGGGATTTTCTACCTTTTGGACCGAAGGATGATAAAAATCAACCAACTCCACCCCATGGTGCTGATTTTGCACTTCTTGCGTATGGTGGTAAATGTGGGAGAATAGAAACTACTGGTTTAGAAAAACTCCGACCGAAGAGTTGGCATTGGATAAAATCTAATATAGACGTAGATACATTAAAACAGCGTTTTGAAACACTTGACTATTCTATAAGTGAGGATACAGCTCGTCAAAACTCAATTGGTAAATCAGATTTAGTATATCTGTATTCTAATAAGTTTTTCCATAATTTATCACCATAGGTGGGTCTTAGAGCATATTCATAATCGGTGTTTTTCATTATGTTATCCATGGTTATTTGACCCATTTTTGCAATCGTTCCATGTGCATAGGATCCATGTTTTTCTAACAAATCTATCATATCTGATTTTTTTATTCGAAAAACAAATAACTCACCATCATTTTCCACAGTAGTCCAATCCAAATAGTAAGCTGTTAATATATAGTACGTAATAGTATGTGATGGACGGATTTGTACATAATTGAATTTGGTTCTATTTTGTCCACCCAAAGACGCTTTTACTTCTACATGTTCCCCATTATGTTTAACATCTCCGCGACATTCAGAAGCTTTTACTTTATGCATACCCCCTTTATGTCTAATATATTTTTCAATCGAAGGTCCAGTTTGTTGCCCGGATAGACGATTTACAAGACAATATTTATGTGCACTCTTTAAAGTCCGACATTTCATTATTTCAGATTCATGATCTACGTTTTTGGTGTTCAGAATATTTAAAAGTAATGGACATGTCATCTTACTTAAGTAAGTATTTAAAGTTTTATGTTACTTAGTAATAAATGCCTCCTTTAAGGAACATACTTAGGCGTCCAGTTTTTGATTTCTATTCATCCGATGATGAAGAGATACCTCGTATTTCATGGGAAGATTACTTTATGAAGGCTGCAGATCTTGCCGCGGTTAGATCTCCTTGTGAGAGACTCAAAGTTGGGTGCGTTCTCGTTAAGAATAACAGGCTCATAAGTATGGGTTACAATGGATTTTTAAGTGGTTGTGTACATACTTCAATTGTGAGGGATGGACATGAACAAGCTACGATTCATGCCGAGATTAATGCCATCACCGATGCAGCGAAGAGGGGTGTCTCCATCGATGGTGCCGAAGCGTATATTACACACTATCCATGCCTAAATTGTTACAAGGCACTGGCGAGTAGTGGTATAAAAAAGATTTATTACAAACATGATTACAAAAATAACAGGATCATACATGAGTTAGGATACGGGATATCTATTACTAAGCTAACTTCCTCTTAATTTCCTTGGTAAATGTGACAATACAGATAGCAAAACTAAATAGATTAACAAATGCTTGCGCACTCATAATATGAAGTCTCACCCAAACGTTTTCATATTGTGTGTAATACCAATACAAAAAGGAGAGAAGAGTTACATACCACACTCTAATTATTAGATTTGAAGCCATGTATAGACGTCTAAGTAACCAATGCCCTTTGAATATTCGCTTTAAAAGTAGGAGAGTTGTGTCAATTTCAATAAGACCCCCTATAGCTACGATACGAGAATCCCAAGGTCTAAAAAGAGGATACAATAGAAAGGATAGAACAACGAGATGATGGAACTTAATGAGTTTATGATAAGATGTCAAAACATGAGGACGACGATGTATCCATATTAGATCAAATAACATATGTACCGTGAAGGCATGTGTAAGAAATAGAGGGTAGACTGTGTAGTGAAATGCCACTTCTGCTATAGACAGAATAGAGAAAGGAATTAGAAACCCGAGGGTTACAACATCATGAATAAATGCTTCCTTCATTATTAGTTTTGTGTGTTAGATCTTTATAGCACTTTCACATCCAAATGGAAGTTCTTATCGAACTTCCCCAACTCAATCTTTCCATCATCAATGAGCGACTTAATTTCTTGACCAATCATTAGGTTATCGTTTAGAATAACGTCAAGTTTTGGATCTTCAGGGAGTTTGGGCATGAACATCATGAAGGCGGTCATTTTCTGATCCATTGGAATCTCGCGATCTTGAAGAATTTGCTTAACAACATTAGGGATGTTCTTTGGGTCCATTTTACCAATTAGCAGATGTATTTTTTAACCTCGTTCTCTCCCTATTTTCTTCCTCATCATACTGATCGGGGTCGTACATTATTTTACTTTTATGTGTCATCTGTACAAGTTTTTCTACAGGTTTCAGGGTATCAGAAGGCTCATAAGGGATAGATGAGTGATGGAGACAAATGCGCACCTTTCCATCTGTATTACGCTTATAACCAAAGGTGTATTCAACATCTGAAATCTCTCCCGTTGTGGCACATGTAAACTCATATGTACCCATCGCGTGAGCTACATCACCATGACAATCAATCTGGTGGTTATTAAATACAACCTTACTGAAGCCCTTTTTGGCGTTAATAGCGAAACCGTGATCTTCCTTGTATCCACTTACTACTGCATCATTACCAACAAAATAAGACATAGCATCATGAGCTGTAGGGCGGAACTGTTGTTTCGCGGCTTTAGTTGGTTTGAAGAGTACATTAGAATGATCGTACCCATATAGTTCACCCGCACGCTCACCCGCGAGACTTACATAGTCCTCACCCGAGAGGAAGGAATTTGAAATATCCACAATTGATTGCGCCCAAAAGTTTTGCGCTGCGATGACGTCATATTCGGATACGACATTCATAAGCTTCTCGGCTTCATTTAGCTGAGCAACTGGTTGACTAAGACTTACACGAGAGGATTTTGTAGGTTTACTAAAACCCCTGGCTGCGTTTACTTCTGTATCATATTGAGCGGGATCGTTAAATACTCGAGTTTTAACGTTACGTGTGAGATTAATACGTGCGAGGGAAAAGGACATATTATACATTCATTGTTCTTATTCTTTATTATCCTTATTCTTGTTTGGACGGATAGCCCACTTATTTTCCTTGTTGAACTTCTCGTAGTCAATCTCCTTAATTTTGAAGACATCCATTAGAAACTTCTTCAATGGGTGAGGCTTCTCATCCTCTTTGGGTCTCTCCTCCCGGCTTGCGAGTGCAGAGTCTCTGTTCTCTTTATCACTTGGGATTCGACGCCTCCCCTCACCTGGAGCTTCAGCAGGCTCAACGAAATCATTCTTCTTAGATTGGACGCGGATATTGGGTCGTATATGTAAAAGTCTTGTTAACATTTTACTATGGGCAGACATTATCTTTAATAGTGTATAATTCCACCAGCTTCCAAAAGTGTTTTGGTCACTCCAATAGCGACAAGTCCAACTCCGATCTCTTTGTACTCCATCTTGAGTAGACGACCCGCGATGGTCATCGGCATAACCCACGAAGTGAGTTGGAAGAGGCTGTAGTTGATTAAATCCTGATCAGGGAGAGCAGAACGGACTTTAACATTTCGTACGGGGCGACGAATAGCTTTGTTAGTTTTTGGTAAAGTAACACGTTTGTGTTGTACATGGATAGGTCTGGCGAGGGTTAACATTTTACACAGTTTACGCTTCTTATCTTTATGTGATAAAAATGTATTTTGGAGACCTAAGTCATTCCCAAACCAGTATAAAAGTATACATCTACAATCAACAACATGACGACCATGAACGCTGCTTCCATTGCTACCTACATTTCCAAGCTTGAGACCGAGAACATGCAGCTCGCTGCCAAGGTTGACAAACTCGCCAAAGACGGGCTTGCTATTCGTCTCAAACTTATTCAATATGAGCGCGAGTTTGAGATTGACGACGAGGAATCCGTCTGCTCCAATGACCTTGGTCTATCTTACGACTCGGACGAGACTGACGATACTTACGTAGTTGACAAGTCTTACGAATCCGAGGACGAGGTATCATCCTATGCTTCTACTGAGCGAACGACTATGGATTCCGAAGATTTTGATGAATGCTACAACCACGAGCTTGTTCGCGCTTTGGGAGCTCTCTCTTACCATGAGAAAGATATGCATAAGTCCAATGCTTACGCCAAAGCGGCTGATGCTATCTATGAGCTAAAGTTCAAGGTAGACGATGGACACGAGATTGCCATCGGTGATAAGAAAGTTCCTGGTATTGGCAAGAGCATCGCCAAACTTATTGACGAGTTCCTCGAGACTGGAAAAATCAAGAAGCTTGAGCAGCTCTCAGCGGTTGATGATACCCATGACGACTACGCTGATACCAATGAGGAGGTGGCTTATTACCTTGAGACCCTCGCCCAAGAGGAAACTGATGCATTCAAGGGTAAGGCTTATGTAAAGGCATCCAATGCTATTCGTGAACTTGACTTTGAGGTTACCCACGGTGATGAACTTGCTGATGGTCCTAAGAAGGTCCCTGGTATTGGCAAGGGTATTGCCAGAAAGATTGATCAGTTTCTTCAGAGTTGTTAGATCCACGTCGCAGGCTTTGATTTGAATTTCTTCTTTGGTTTACCACTGAGACGTGAAAGCAAATACACATAGAACAGTAATCCGTAACGGATCATTAACTTATTTTAATACAACAAAACAATTTACATGTCAAGCTCCTCCATACCTACTTCTCCGTGTTGCGTCTTCCAATCGGACAAGTCATTGTATATCTTTTCTGATGTGTCATATGTACTCCGTCCATCTTCAATCATCATATCTCTTACACATTCAAACAGAACAGTTGTAAGTGCAAACTTATAAGCGAGAAAACCAACAAAAGTACAACCATAATCAAAATCAAAAGCAAAGGGGGCATTGTTCCAAGATACTTCAAATGCTGCAAGACTGATAGGTGCGAGAAACTCTTTTTGAAAAATTGAATTCTCAAAATTATCCACCCTTTCGGAAAGCAGGGAAACATAAGTGTAAGATGCCAGAGCCCCGAAGGCTACAGATACACCTTGATCCGCACCTTGGGTAATGAAATAAGACGCAGATAGTGCAGACCCATACCCACAAGTACTCCTCTTTAGAGTTTTCTTAAGTTTGTTGTAATCATGAGTAGATGCCAGAATTGGGGCGGGTAGCGCGTAAGTGTAAGACATTTCTGAATATTTTACTCAACAAATCTTTATCTGAGTTATATTATAATGCCGTGCCAAAACTGTAAAAAAAAGAAATGTGGTATTACAATGACTTGTAAATATTGTAGTGGTGATTTCTGTATCAGTTGTTTACATTTAGAAAAACATAAGTGTCCAGGTATCGAAGATAAAATTAAAATGGATCGTGAAATATTGAGTAAAAAGATTGAATATGAAAGAGAACCCAAACACTTAAAGATTTAACTCGTAAGATGAATAGGGGACAAAGGTAAGTTTTTTTGGGGTAAAGGTAAGTGCTGGGATGTCCGAGTGGTCTAAGGAGGACGACTTAAGATCGTCTGTGTTATACACGCGCGGGTTCGAACCCCGCTCCCAGCATCTATGGACTTGTAGTGAAACGGATATCACTCTGGACTTCTAATCCAGCGTTCCGGGTTCGATTCCCGGCAAGTCTGAACTTAAAGTTTTAAATTAATAAAATAACATGCAAATACGTGTACTCGGATTGCTTCCGTACATAGTTCATTATCTACGTACGGAATCATTAATAGCTTATATTGTGATTAATAACGGAATATTATATCATATATTGTTACCAACAAGTCAGCTTGTTAAATGGTATGATATAATATGCAATGTCTACATGATGGTATTTGTAAATATTCAAGTCCAAAATATATACGTATTTACGTGGACTTGTTTCGCAGCTGGATGTTTTATATATAACTCTTTGTATATCAAACGAAAGTTTTTGAAGGGTGTTTTCCATATCGCAGGTGTTCAATTACCTCTATACAGAGCTTTGACACTTACTTCTTTTTAGTAGTCTTCTTCTTTGTAGACTTCTTTTCCTTTTTGATCATAATGGAAGGGCTGTGAAGCGCCTCAATACCGCGGATCTTTTTACTTTTATCCTGAATAGCTTTTTGAAATTTCAGGTAATTATTCATTAGATTGTTACCTCCACCACGTGTATTAACCTGGTAGTTGTTGGGGGCATAACCACCCTCGCTATCCCTCATGAAATACCCTCTCACAAGATCGTTAGCATTCTCATTAAGAGGTGTGAAGATCCCCGATTTATTAACCCTGGTCATATTATAGTATACACTAATATTATAATGTGGGTTTTTGCTTTAGTCACAGGAATTCCAATTATTGTGTACGGCGCTGCATGTTGGGGTTTGATTTACAACTTGAAAAGACGTCGTGAATTGGGCATCTCCCCGAGATGTTCCCAAACTGACTTAAGGAATATACATCCTCTTTAAATATAAGATGACACCCCAAATTATAAAAGGGTGGAATTCTAATACAATTAATTGGGATGATTGTATAGACATTTACAATAGTTCAATTGAAGAGTGTAAAAATGAACAAAATATTAAATATGACAGTAAGCACCAGTTATTGTTATATGGTGAGATGGTAAAGATGAAATTACCTGGATTTTTTAATACACCTAATGCACATATACATCAAAAGGTACAAGATGCGATGAAAATGACAAATACTGCAAATGCTCATATGTATTTTAATATTAGTCGTAAACCTGGTAGTTTAGGTTTACATTATGACGAAGAGGATGTATTTTATTGGCAGTGTGTTGGAAAAGTTGTAGTAATAATTGACGATGTTGAATATTTACTAAACCCCGGTGATATGATTAAAATTCCAAAGTATGTTAAACACAATGTCGTACCTATAACACCGAGAATTGGTATATCTATGAGTGTTACATAAAGAATATAATTGTATCCAATATAGAATGCCTCTCGGTATCAAGAAACTCTCTTACGATGCTATTCTTCCAACTCGTGGTTCTGATGGTAGTGTTGGATACGATCTATACAGCAATGAAGACGCTATTGTTCCGTGTCAGGCAGGTAACGCTCTCGTTGGGACTGGATTAGCTGTGAGGATTCCAGATGGCTGTTATGGTCGTGTTGCTCCTCGTTCAGGATTGGCTGTCAAGCATTGCATTGATGTAGGTGCGGGTGTAATTGATCCAGATTATACCGGTGAAGTCAAGGTTGTTTTATTCAATCGTGGATTTGACAACTTTGAGATCAAGAAGGGTGATCGTATCGCTCAGTTAATTCTTGAGAGGTGTGAAACTCCTCACATTAAGGAAATTGGTCTCCTTGAGGAAACTCTGAGGGGTTCAGATGGTTTTGGCTCTACGGGAAAATAAGAAAAACATTAATAACATAAGAATGAGAAGTCCTAAGAGAGCGTAAACTGTAAAATTTACAGATGTATCTGCGGTTCCCTCACTCTCCTCCTCCTTCTCTTCACCCTCCTCCTCTTCAGGGGGTGGTTCACCGTAACACGTTTCATCGGTGCTAATAAACTTTTCAACTTCTTCTTCTGTACAAGCATCTGGGTCAGCGCAAAGGTTGCATTTTTCACCTTCTTTGCACTTACAACATTGCTTCACAATACTGTTTTCGGGAAATGTGACATTTTCAGATGGAGCCATATATCCCGAAGAACACTCATCTGTACTCACGGGGTGGCAACCTTCGGGTGCAATTTCTACACCGCGCATAGTTCCATCGTCCTGTTGAACTTCTAGATCACTAATAGCACAACTACTCATTATAATTAGTACGGATTATTTTTATCGCAGAACCACATAGCTTCTTGTGTGGGCATAAAAAGCATACCATGTCTCATAGTCATAAAAAGTTTAGCCTTGTTTAGGTTGGGGTAAGACCATAAGAGCCACCTTTCCCAGTATTCAGCTCTAAAGAAATCTTCCCAATCTTCCTCTGTACTTTCTTTAACTCTTAACATTTCACGTTGTATTTCATATGGATCAGTCTCAATTCGCAACTCCTTAGGAATGATAGCACCCTTTCTAATAAGATGCGCACGCATGAGTCTGGGATTACCGTGATCTATATAATGCTCAACACCCTTTTGTCCGAAATCGATAGATCTCTGATTAGGTAAAGTCACCCTAAGTTTGTGGGTGACCGAGGGACTTGGTTTCAATACAACGTGCATTTAAATTGTCATAGATAAAGATTCTGAGATATTTACACATAGATGAAAAACTATGAATCCCTGGACTCTATTACTATCCGAGTTGGTGATTCTTCCAAAGAGAATGATAAACTTTCTACGGAGAGTAATCCAAAATATTGGTGGTTACACGTTTCCGAATGTCCAGGATCTCATGTCGTTATATGCTATGAAGGGGAAGTAGTTCCTAAAGAGACTAAGAGGGATGCAGCTGTTTTGGCTGTACATCACAGTAAAGCTCCATCCCAAAAGATGACAAAAGTTGATTTTGTTAGAGTTGACCAAGTTTACAAATATGTAAATACTCAACATGGACAGGTTCTAATTGAAGGAGACGTCACCAAACTTACTGTATTCATGAATAAGGAGAAACCAAGACTTGAAAGACTTTTGAAGAACTCGCTTAAATAATAATATCTAACTAATTTTAACGTATGTATAAGACAACATATGATAAATCCGAGTGTCAAACGGGTATAGTTCATATTGGCTATGGTAATTTCCATAGAGCTCATCAGGCCATGTATATAGATGATTACATGGAAAAATCCGGTGATCTTCGTTGGGGTATTGTAGCTGTCAATCTGAGAAACGAGGGATTTCGAGAGATTGATGATTACATTTTAAAGACACCTTCTTCATACAGAATTGTGAGGAGTCATCTTGACTACATTGATTGGACCAAGAATAGAACAATAGCTAAGCATATGCTTACTCTTCCGAGTGTTCATTTAATTACAGTAACTGTTACAGAGAGTGGGTATGCACCTGGATCTCCCTTATTTGAATATCTTGCGTGTGGACTTAGAAATAGAAACACACCAATAACAATATTGTGTTGCGACAATATTCGCCAAAATGGTAAAGTATTGGAGGCACAATTTTTAGCATATCTTTACCAAACAAATCAACATGAAATGGCTGATTGGGTGAGAGGTAATGTGAAGTTTCCCTCATGTATGGTTGATCGCATCACTCCGAGGACTACATCACAGCTTTGTGAGGAAATAGGGCGGAGATATCCACATTACATGCATAACCCGGTTCAAACAGAGGAATATTCCAAATGGGTAATAGAGGATAACTTTGCATCAGATTTTCCAGATTTAACACAAGTTGGTGTAAATATTGTGGATGATTTGGAGCCATTTGAAGAAACGAAAATTAGAGTGCTTAACGGTGGACATACATCTTTGGCATACCTTGGTGTTCTTTCCGGTTATCGTACATTTGATCAAGTTATGAATGACGAAAAACATCGCGAACATTTCAAGAATCTTCAAAACGAGGAAATTATTCCTTCTATTGAAATGGAAATGGATCTTCCATTTGATATACACGACTATGTAGATACAATTGAAGAAAGGTTTTCAAACTCTACAAACGTTGATGACTTGGAGAGGATTTGTATGAATGGATTTACAAAATTCCACACTTTTGTGGTACCCACGCTTCGTAAATGTCTTGAACATGGAAAACGTCCTAAACACATTTACAAAAGTATTGCGGCTTGGTATATATACGCGAGACGGTTTGCAAGGGGGTGTACAAAAATTCGTTACAATGAACCTAATTGGGTTTTATTGGAGCCCCTCTTAGCAGATCATAAACTGGATGCATTTGTTACTAATGAGAGATTGTGGGGAGATATTCCTAAAAACTATATTACATTCTCTAGGGATCTAAAATCTGTACTAATGTCACACACGTATGAAAGGGAAATTGATATGCTTGCCGATTAAAGTGGTTCTTCTTCTGGTACAACATTGGGTTGTTCTATTCTAAAAACACCCTTGGAGATGGCTGCCTTTATAATTTCTATACGTGTATTTGGAATTGTCCAATTATTATCAATCGCAACAGAAACATACTTTTGAACTACATCATTCGCAGCAATATTTGCTCTGTTACGAATAGCGTTGTCTGCCCATTCTTGGGGATCAGCCATTACAGTTCTGGCTGCAAGATGTTCTTCTTCCGACAGTGTTATACGAATTTCTAATGTAGATACTTCTTCCATATATACCGTAAAGAATTAATATTTATCGCCTAAATAAATCGCAAGCGTCGTTGAGTGGAGCTCGCTGCCTCCGTAAATCGAGTCGGCATGGACTTCCATAGCGACGTAATCTCCTTCGTCCAAGTAGATCAATACCTGAGCCGAAATCCCGCGCCTGCTACTATTCCCGGAGTCGTTTACGTGCGCTGCACCCCAACTGAACACAGACCCATTTCTCCACCATCGCGTGTTGGGAGCTGAGTCACCTGCTCCACCTAATCCCGTGAATGTGAATAAGTAATATCCCGGAAACCCCGGTGGAGCTGTAAACCGACCGGTGGATGAGTTATATAAACCGTTATCGTTGTATCCAATTACATTCCAAATGTATTGACCCACCATATTCCCCAATGGATTGGTGGTGGAATATACTCTCCCGCCATTCCTACCCACCATCGAGATGGGTCGGTCTGGGTAAGACTGACCACCGAAAAGTTTTGTTATCGTGCTAAGACTGCCTACATTAGACAGGGTTGAACCAGTAACGTGGAGGTTAGATGTGACATTTAGATTACTTACAGTACTGTCACATATAACGTGCAGATTACCCGTGACAGTTACATTACTCTCCGATGTATCCACAAAGAGTACAGGGTCACTCATCTATATTTAATCTACAAAATTAATAGTCAAACTTTGTGGTATTCCGTGTTGTTCTATGTGCTCTCTCAGATGCCCTATAGCTTCGTCAGCTGAGAGAGTTTCATCCTCCTCCTCACCGTCATCCGTTCTGGACCATTCTTCGTGGAGTTCAAGAAGAAACTGGTTAAGACCCGGATATTCCTCTTGCTCTGTATTAGTCGGTATATACCCCGGCATTGTCATGGGTTCATTTTGATTAACGAGGAAAGATGGTGGTTTCACCTTTTCTCGGATATCTTTTATCACATTGCATATCTCCACGTAATCACCTTCTGGAAGACGTTCCGCATTCTGATCAACCAAATCAATTAACTTATGGAATAGATCCATTTTGAGTTGTTTTTCATATTATTCGTATTTACTTAGGTTATTAATTTCCAAAAGCGACACCCGCCATACCATTCTTTATACGTAAAATGTTAAAATTCACGGCATACACGCGATGAAGGTTGTTACCTCCAGAAACATTGTTGACGAGAAGCTTGGCGTTATCTATGCGGCTGAAGTTTAGTGTGCCACTGGGCTGCGCCTTGCTCATGGAGAGGCAGAAAGGCCAAGAGTAGGTTGGGAGATCATCCAATACATCATCTGGGAGATCAGTGCAGTGCATTTGGGGAACAATGTTGTGATGATAGACATTGGAACTATTCTCAAATAGAGCTGTACCGTTGATGTAGAGAGAAGAAGTACCGAAAGTGTACTCATCATACCACTTCTGACCTGCAGCCGCACCGGAAATAAGGTGGATAGACTTCACTGGGTGGTTGAAGTAGCTGAGATCCATCTCGGTATCAGTGCTGGTAGCTGGCTGGTATTGGGTTTGGGTGAACAGAATCTCATGCTCGGTCTCGGTGAAATACTTCCTCTCATCGGTATCAACGTATATGTAGTTACCGTAGATCTTGGGAGTACCTTGGGGAGTGTAACCATCCCTGCACTTAATTCGAAGTTCCACCTCATGATATTGTAAGGCCACCAAAGGAAGAGCCTTGGTCCAGTCCTCACCGAAGAAGAAAGGAATCATAAAGTGATTCTGACCATGGTTCTCCTTGGCAACATTGGTAGTGACAGTGCATGAAGCCTTGGCAGAGTTATCGCGGAGAAGGGGGTTGTAAGCACCCTGGATGAAAAGTGAGTCAAGTTCCGAAACCTTCTGACCACCAATCCAGAGTTGGAAAGTAGTGGGGTTGGAGGCATCGGCGGAGAAGAGACCGTCAGTGTTGGTAGCAATGTTGGAAATGAGAGTATCCTCAACCCAAATGTAACTGAGAAGGTCACCCTTAGAACGAATGGGTACGGTAATCTCATTAGAGGCACCAAAGGATCCAATGTAGTCCATGCGCTCGGGCTTCATAGAGAAGTTAGTGTGGCGCTTGTAATTCTGACGAAAAAAACTGACCTGTGGCTCACCAGTGATGAACACATCCTGGGCACCTTTAGAAACAAGATCAATCAAAGCAGCTGACATATTTACTAATAAAGTATATTAAAATTTTCAGGCGTCAATAACACAACAAAGAAAATGGTAGTTTTTCAGGCACTTACATGGGAGGCTCGAGATGGAGAAGATGAACACTTGATTAGCATCTTTGGTAAAACCGAGGATGGCAAATCAGTCTGTGTTACTACCGCTTTCACACCTTACTTTTTTATTAAGCTTCCAAGTGGCGTGGATTCGCAAAAGGTTCAAAGAATTTATGACATTCTCGGTAATCAGTGCAAAGATTCTCTGGTTGCTTATTCATTGATGAAGTCTAAAGATGTCTGGGGTTTCCAGAATAATGAGGAGTTTGCATATATGAAAATTAACTTTAAAGATCTTCAAGCTCGCCGATTGGTTGATTCCTTTTTACGTAGACCACTTGATAGGAGTCCTGAACTGTATGAAATTTTCGGTGTAAGGAATGTTAAGGTCTACGAATCTAATTTGGATCCGGTATTGCGTCTTATGCATCGTACAGGTATTCAATCGACTGGGTGGCTTGATAGTGGTGAAAGATGTGTTCGTTCTCACATTGCGAATGTTGATATTGACCTCTTCTGTAACGATTGGACTACTCTAAAGCCAGTTGCCCGAGATGATATTGCACCATTTGTAGTGGCATCTGTGGATATTGAATGTAATAGTTCTACTGGTAAGTTCCCAGATGCAAATATTCTTGGTGATGCTTGTTTCCAAATTGCTATTTCTCTTTGTAAGTTTGGCTCTGATGAACCATATGACAAGACATGTCTCTGTTACAAGGAAACAGATTCAAACCTTGAGGGGTGTGATATTCGCAGCTATGCTACTGAGAAGGAAATGCTTGAGGCATTTCAAAAGTATTTACATTCCAAGGATATTGATATAATTACGGGATGGAACATCTTCGGTTTTGATATGGAATATATTTACAAACGTGCGCAAATTAACAAGTGCAATTACGACTTTTACAATTTGGGAAAGCTAAAAGATATTGATTCCCAATTGGTTATTAAAAAGCTCTCGTCAAGCGCTTTGGGTGATAACTTTTTGAAGCTTCTTCCTATGAGTGGTAGGTTTATTTTTGATCTCTTTCATGAGGTAAAGAAAGGTTACAAACTGGATAGCTATAAGCTTGATAGCGTTTCAAAGCTGTACCTTGGAGATCAAAAGATTGACATGGCACCAAAGGAGATGTTTGCTCGCTATAGGGAAGAAGATCCTGTTAAACTGAGAGAAGTTGCTGAGTATTGTATTAAGGATACTCTCCTTCCACATAGACTTATGAAGAAACTTTGTATTTTGTTGAACTTGGTTGAGATGGCTAAGGCAACGTGGGTTCCAGTTCCATTCCTTGTGGAACGTGGGCAGCAGATTAAAGTCTTCTCCCAACTGACTAAGAAGGCGAGGGAGCTTGGATTTATGGTTCCGACTATTCGTTATGGTTCCCTCCCTGAAGAACCCTACGAGGGTGCGACTGTCCTTGAAGCTCAAAAGGGGGCGTATTACACACCCATCACAGCCCTTGATTTTGAAGCCCTGTACCCCAGTATTATGATGGCTCACAATCTCTGTTATTCGTCGTATGTAATGGATGAGAGGAAGTATGGTAATATATCTGGTATTGAATATGAGACTTTCAAGATTGGCGACCGCACCTACAAGTTTGCACAGGATGTTCCCAGTCTCTTACCTGCAATCCTTTCGGAGCTTAAGCAGTTCCGAAAACAGGCTAAGAGGGACATGGCTGCAGCTACAGGTTTCATGAAGGAAGTCTACAATGGTAAACAGTTAGCCTACAAAATTTCAATGAACTCTGTGTACGGTTTTACAGGTGCTGGTAAGGGTATTCTTCCATGTGTCCCCATTGCTTCTACTACTACTTCAAAGGGTCGTTCAATGATTGAAGAAACTAAGAACTACGTTGAGAAGAACTTCCCAGGTTCATATGTTAGGTATGGTGACACTGACTCGGTTATGATTGAGTTTGATGTCGGTGATCGTACGGGTGAAGAAGCTATTGCCTACAGTTGGGAGGTGGGTGAGAGGGCTGCAGAAGAATGCAGCGCTCTTTTCAAGAAGCCAAATAATTTAGAGCTTGAGAAGGTATATTGTCCTTACTTCCTTTACAGTAAGAAACGATATGCTGCGAAGTTATGGACAAAGGGTAAGGATGAGAATATGCATATGGACTATATTGATGTAAAGGGTCTTCAACTTGTGAGACGTGACAATACACCCCACGTTCGAGAAGTATCCAAAGAACTTCTTGATGTAATTCTGACTTCAAGTGATCCTGGTCCACCCAAGGAGCTTGCCAAGGAGAGAGCTATTGAGCTTCTTTCGGGTGATGTACCAAATCAGAAGCTTATTTTGAGTCAAGGTCTATCCGATTCTTACAAAGTTGGGGGTAAATCTGTATCTGTAACAAGTTCAGAAAGTGTTAACATTAATCAATCTCATGTGCAAGTAGTCACTAAAATGAGACAAAGGAAACCTGGTTCAGAGCCACAATCTGGTGACCGTGTACCCTACCTTCTTACTAAGACTGGGGATCCAAAGGCAAAGGCTTTTGAGAAGTCCGAGGACCCAAAGTATGTTGAAGAGCATAACATCCCCGTAGATTACCACTATTACTTCCTCAATAAGTTTTTGAATCCTGTGTGTGACCTTTTAGACCCACTCTATGATAATGTCAAAGAGGAAATCTTTGGTGAAATCATTAACCAACATAAACCCGTAAAACCTCCCAAGCTTCCCTCCCTGAGTGGCATGAAGAAGGAGCAACTGATTGCTGAATGTAAACACCTTGGTTTAGAAGATACAGGTACACTCGCTATTTTGAGGGCTCGGCTTAAGGAAGCAAGAACAAAGGAGGATTCCGTTGAAGACTTATTTAAAAATTATAATCCAGTAGAAGTTAGGAATGAGTCTGTATGATAATGTTGTAAAGCTTATGGACGAATCTCTTGAAGAGCGTATAAATGTTGTGGTGAATGAGTATGCCGAAAAAATATCAAAAAAACATGGCATTCCATTGGAACAACTTTTAAAAGATATTCCAGAGTCTTATACGATTACTACGTGTAAAGGTACTAAAAACAATGGGCAGAGATGTGGGTTTAAGGCATTTGAGAATGGGTATTGTAGACATCACGCCTCACAGGGTCATCGTGTATGCCAAAGGGCATTTTCAAGTACAGGAAGTATTCATAATCACGGACCTGAGATCATGTTTGTAAGAGGGTGTCCCGGTTGTGAAGCTTCAAACGGGCTTATAGATTTGGGGGTTTAATATAACAATGAACAAAAACGATATTCTACTAACAGCAATAAACAAATTTTACGATGAAGAGAAGAATAAAACTATACTATTAAAAATTTTAGACAAGTCCAGTGGTATCAGCCTTCGCAATTTGGAATGGTTTATCACAAACTACGCTAAGAAGAATCACACCGCTTATCAGACTGGTGATGGTAAATTATTCACTGTTCATTGTGCATATAAATCCAGTCTTAACGGTTACAGTAAACAACTGTTTGATCCATTTTGTAGATCACAGAAGTTTGCATACACAGTTCCGGGAACATCTCATGAAATCCATACAACTTTGGCACAGTTGAATTTCATCAAATGGTGTATCAAGAATAATATTATTGACTATATAAACAATCACCGAGATACTCTATTTAGTAAGCAAGTGACATAAAACCATTTGAAAATACAAATGTTTGATAGCCTGTGTAGTACATATTTAATGAAAATGTTTCAGTTGTAATGTCAATCGGCTGTGAAGTATCCAATTTAACTTCAATATTAGTTTTATCGGATTGTAGCCAATAAAAATCCAAGTTTCCCGATGGTTCCACATTTATCGGATTCAACGAGAAACTATACGTATATACATTTCTAATTGGTCTTGCCAATCTTTTTTGGAATGGAATGAGATATTTGAAATATGAGTGATCTGTTTTTGTTACATTTGGAAGTTTATTTCCATTTATGTTGAAACTTGCTTCGGACATAAGAGGATAAAAGAATGTATTCTCACCTTGAAAATCGAGGGACGAAGAAAAATTGAAACGATTTTGGTACAAACGTTGACCAGCGACAGATGCACCGTATGGACCTATAGCATCACTTTCATCTTCAAATATTGTATTCCTTAAAAACCAGTGAATGCACTTTACAGGAATGTTAGGAACTAAGTTATTCCTTATGACGTCTCTATTTAGATCGCTAACAATCACGGGGTGTCGACGTACAAGATCTGTTATAAACGTCTGGTCCTTACTCGTCAGAAAGATTCTCTCTTCTGGACTTACAGTTATTTCTTCAGTGATTATATTAAACTGAGGTAGAGTTACAACGTCAGTTGTTTCTGTAAAGAACTCTTGTTTATGGAACTCAAACTCAAACTCTATTTTCTGTTTATAAATTGAACACACGGGGAAATAGGGTCTATTAGGACTATTTGACGAATATTCATCACTTGCAAACTTCCTCGAAAAGAAGAAGTGGATTGGAATAACCAAATCTGAACTATACCTCGCTACAGCAATATTGTCCGGTGCATCATCAAAGCCGAGGTTTCTATTTACAAGAAATCGATTTGCAACTTTTTCAGACATTTCTAAATAAAGCTCATCATATATAATACCCCAGTCATCATATATCTTCTCTACCTCAATGTCATCTACATACATTGTTACACTTTTGAGAAGATGTCTACCCAATTGATCCGCGTAGTTTCCATCGCTTATAGCGGGCATTGTTACACTCAAGTACATATTACTCAATAGATCGCCCATATTTCGCGGATTAAATTCAACTTTAATTGTTTTATTAAAAGGCCACCCCGGGGCTGCATTACCAGGTTGAATTACATTACGACTCCTATGATATTTTCTAAAATCGGAGTGAGCACGATTATTGGTATAATTAAAGAATGATTCTTCTGGATCATCGGAAAGCAAGTGAGTGTCTTGCTTTCCGATAGCTTTGAGCGAAATTTTCGCAGCTTCACCCATACCTATCTATTGTCTACATATTTTTAATATCCATTTTCCACATTTCAATGTGACTTGTATTTTTCATCACCTCAAGTTCTTCCTTAGCCTGTTTAGACTCCTTGAGAAGATCCTTGACAGATTCCTCTGTGTATTGCACAGTCTTGATGTTGAGAAGATAGTCATAAGTACCACCAATTTTGGGGAAAGTCTGTGCCAACTCTGCCTCCAATTCCTGTTTCTTACGTTTGAAGACCACGATATCACCTTCAATAACCATAGTGACAAACTTTGATTTGTATCCACACATGGTAGCCCTTGTTTCAAGAACCTTGATGAGGTGTGCCTTTCTCTTCACATAGTGATCTTCGCGCAGTTCCACAAAGTCCTTGAGAATCTCTTCCGGACTCGAGTATTTGTGGATTCCCCTCGTGGGGTGGAAAAGATGCATATTTGATACACGGAACGTCTTCCTCAATTTTAGATCCTTGAGGAGATCTTTTCCCGTGTAATCTTCAATTTCAAAATGAACATCCTCCGTTGTGGAATTATTCGTAAATCCACCAATCAACTTCTTTTCAACGAGACCTTCGAGATATTCCTTGTAATCCTGTGTCCAACGTCCTGGTGGTAATTCAGTGACCACGATATTCATCCCTTTCCAATTCCACACACCTTCCATCATCCATGTATCATCCTCCTTGTGTACTTTCCCCTTGAATCCCTTGAACCACGGTCTCATGGGTACAACTTGTTTTCCGTCCAAGATCCTTCCAATGTTATCCTTAATATCCCTGGGATTGAAGGGTGGGACATAACAACTGAAACCTGTACCAATACCTTCCGTACCATTCACGAGAACCATAGGGATCGTTGGCATGTAAAAGTCTGGTTCAATTGACCGTCCATCATCATCCAAATAGTTTAGAATCGCATCATCACGAGGATCAAAGATCTTCCGAGCCTGCTTAGTCAGCTTCGTGAAGATATATCTCGTTTGAGATGCATCCTTACCTCCCATGAGACGGGTACCGAACTGTCCACAAGGTTCAAGGAGATTGATATTATTTGAACCCATATAATCATTTGCCAACTTCACGATCGTATCTGCGAGGGATACTTCACCGTGGTGGTATGAACTTTTTTCAGCCACAAATGCAGCCAATTGTGCAACCTTCATCTCATCTTTGAGATTCTTTTGGAAGCAGGAGTACATCACCTTGCGCTGGGAAGGCTTGAGACCATCCGCTACGTGAGCGATGGAACGCTTGAGGTCTGCAAGTGAGAAGTTCACGAGATCCTTATGAACAAAGTCAGTAATGTTCAACTGCTTCACATAACCATAAGGAACTTCAAGTTCTGTTGGATCTTTCGCGGTACTTTCAAGAAGCCACATTTTACGATCATCAGCCTTCTTTTTGTCAAATGCCAAGACAATAGACTTATCAGTCATGATGTCATGTTCGAATTTGACAGTGAGATCTTCAATTTGTTTGAAATACTCACGCGCCTCCTTAGAGGTTGAAGTACCGAGACCCTTGTAGTACTTAATGCGCCACCCCTGTTGTCCATTTCCATACCAGTTTCTGAATGCAGAATCTGTGTAAAATGACTTGGTTTGGGAAGCCTTCGTAGCCTTAATAATTGGTGTTACCATAGATACCACGAAACCCAATTTGAGGAGGCTCGGCCAGAAGTAGTGCAGTTGATTAAGGATCAGTCCTTTGATGTGCGAACCATCGTTATCCGCGTCAGTCATTATCATCAATCGCCCATATCGGAGCTCAGATACATCCTTATAGTCTCTTCCTTGTTGGAGACCCAAGATTTTCTTGAGATCATTGAACTCTTGATTCCCGGTCAACTGTGCAACTGATGCATCTCGGACATTCTTGCACTTACCCCGAAGTGGGAATACACCATAGTGATCTCTTCCAACTACGGATAGACCAGCGACAGCGAGTGTCTTTGCCGAGTCACCCTCTGTTATGATGAGAGTGCACTTTTTGGATTGATTTGTACCAGCCTTGTTTGCATCATCAAGCTTTGGGATACCTGTAATTTTTGATTTACGGGCTCCACCATCTGTCTTAGACAACTCCTTCATTTCCTTAAACTTTGAGAGTGCCAACAGTTCATCTTGAATACCGGTCTTGAGAGCATTCTTGACAAAGGTCTTATTGGGTGCAAACTTACTCCCAAAGTCTTGCACCTTGGAGGTACACTCAGACTTTACTTGACTGGAAAATGTTGGATTCTCCAGTGTTGCCCGAACAAAGATGTTGAAGGTATTCTTAACTTGTTGGGGCTTCAATTTAATCTTCTTAGCCATCTCATCAATGATACCAGAGGCAAGATGAGAAGCCACATGGTCAACGTGTGTACCACCCTTATTGGTGCAGATACCATTTACAAAGGACACTTGCTCAAGTCCGTTCTCGGATGGTCCTACACAGACAGACCAACGATCAGTGGTAACTGAACATAGATCTGTAACTCCTTCGTGCATCTTGGCATAAGCCTCAAATGTTATCTTGGGTAGAGCTTCACCTTGGAACTTGACTTTGCAGTTAGAGGTTGTGCAAATGTTTGCATCCCAAACACGCTTCTCAAAAATCTTGTAAATGTTAATATCCATATCCTTCATTCCAAAACGTTTCCAATCCGGTGTGAAAGTTATAGACACTGAAGATGTTGCAGCACTGTGCTTAGTTATTTTTGGTGGATGACACATGGTCATGTTGTTAGACCACTTTTGGGTATAGGTCTTCTTTTCTTCACCATCCTTGATGACCACAGAGAATTCCGATGAGTAAATATTCGTTAATTTGGCTCCGTAGCCGTTACGTCCTCCCACAATCCTCTTTTGGTTATCATCATAGTTTGTACTTGTGAGGAGATGACCAAATACAAGTTCGGGATTCCAGATACCCTCCTTTTCATGCATACGAACACTGATGCCTCCGAGAGGTCCATTGTTTTCAATAGTAACTGCACCATTTTCTTTGTCTACAGAGACAGCAATTTGGGTAACATTTTTGGGGTGCAGGGAGTTGCGATCAATGGCGTTGACGAGAATCTCGTCAAAGATCTTGAGCAAGGCTGGTGAATAAGAGATGTTCTTCTTTTGAAAGTTCTTGTTCGTGTTATTCAGCAGCCAATAGGACTCGTGGGTTTTATCCACAGGACCGACATAGGAGTCTGGTCTCTTGAGGACGTGTTCAACGTGGGTGAGCTTTTGAACGCTCTCCATACTTTCTTAGTTTTATTACTACTCAAATCTCTAACTTAGGTTTTTCCTTTACAATTATGACCACCTCCAATCAAGCCGTTATTTACATCATAATGATAATTACAGTACCACTCATCGCAATAAGGACATTGTTTTTTTGGAGTGTCTACCGCGCTACACATATATTGTGATAAACTTGAACATTTGCGTTCTATATTTTTTTTCAATTCCTCTGTCTTTATTTTTAATGCCGCTGCTGCCTGCATTTGACGAAGCAATTCCATACGACGCTCAATCTCTTCTTTACTTAATGGTGAAATCTGCACTTTATCAAGTACACCGAAGTTTCTAATTTCCGGAGAGTAATCCCAATCTAAATTTTCAAACTTATATCGCAAACTTATTCTACCTCCATAATCACATGTTTCTATAGCTTTACCCTTTGGTTGTATTCTACCTACGGATGGTCGGAGTCCTTCCGCTCTAATTATTTCCATTGTTAAATTGGCATCTACTCCCACAGCTCCAACACCACCATCTATCTTAGATACCGTTGCACCCTGGTAAATATACGCTTCATATTGAACCGCTATATTACTACAATTTTCTATAACGATTTTATTACGACATGGTCTTGTGATGCAACATAAAAAGCATTCGGTGACTGATGATAACATATTATCTAACGTTTAGAAACAATTTTTACCACTTTTTCTACAATTTTTATCACTGATACAGCGTAAGAAAACATGTAGAGACATTTAACTGTATGTCTGACATCAAAGGATGGAAGTGGAAGTTTTGGAGATTTCAACTTTACATGTATACGGCATATAGCTTCACAAGTTCTTAAATATTGACCTTCTGATATATGTTCTCTTGTATCATCAACAGTTGACATTATTGTATGTAGATCTTCATCTACTGTCATAACTTAACGTAATAATTTTTCTTTAGATACCTTAAGAGATGTATCTATATCTTATAGCCGCAATTTTCGTGCTGTTTCTGATGATGCAGAACAAGACTCGTGGTATGAACAAGTCGATTGAAAAATTGATTAGACAGTCCGCTCGATATGCCACAGCGGCGCAACAGGACAAATCTCCGGTCATTGCGGTTCTTCACGCAAATTACGCGGCAGCTTATCTATACGCTGTTAAGGATATTGCCAACGAATCTCAAATTCACAATGCCACTGGTATAGATGTGAAGAAGTTCAAAGAGCACGTCACAAATGTTCAGGATATGGTAACCAAGAAGACATCTGAAGAATGTCCAAACTTTGCTGGCGATGTTGACATTTATCTTGCTCAAATTGGTGGTGAAGTGGCATAGAGTACCTAAGTGATTATCAAATATGTTAAAAATCAACTAACAAAATGCAAATAATTCGTGACACTGTTTGGTCTGCCTGCCTCTCCGATGCGACGAGAATGTACCGCCTCGGAGAGCCAAATGAAAAATGCTACAAGTTGGCTGATGCCACTTGGAAAATGAAAATGCGATACAAAAAGATTGAAAATAGGAGAAAAGAGAACTCTTCTATTTTGCTTGATGCTCCACCCAAAGAGGCTGCAGTGGATCAAAGGACAAAACAAAAGATTTGTTGCGCTGTGACAATGGCGGGGAAGCCTTGTAGGTTCAAGGCTGTTGTGGGAGACTACTGTAGGAAACACAAAGTTTCGGATATTGGTATGGGGAAGAAGGTGGATGTAAACAGTCTATTGAGCCAGTTGGACGGAATTAAAATCACTGGCTAATATAAACAATGTACTTAGATCAGGAGACTCTTAGACCTGTAATAATAGCAATGGCTCTTTACCTTGCAATCGGTGTCATCGTTCCCAAAATCGCTAAGAAGCCCACTGGTGTCGGACCCGTTGATGATCTTGTTATGACTATCATGTCTCAGCAGGGTTCTTTAATGAGTGGTGCCATCCTTGTTGGTCTTATTATCTTCGCCACCAACTACATTCAACAGGAACTCCTCTAATATATTTTCTTTCCCAACAAGTTTCTTAGTATGATCGTGGTTCATATAGCGTAGTTTCTTATCGTATGCATCTCTCATGAACTCCAAGAGTTGGTTCGGATTTGGTTTACCCCAGACCATTCCTTTCTTAAACAGAAAGTCATCTTTCTCCAATTCTTGAAGTTCACACTCAATCGTATATGGTGTCTTTACATACTCAGGGCTTCCACCAAAGTTAGTTATAATGACTGGTTTGTTGCGCAAAGCTGCTTCAACTGGACCCATACCCACACCCTCTGATTTTGAAAAGCTTACGTAGCAGTCACAACTATCATGTAGTTTATCCATTTCTTCATCTGAAATCAATCCGTTAATAACTTCAACATTTGGTAAGTTTATTTTAACTTCATTGTTGCATGTGGCTTTTACTACGAGTTTCGCATTTGGTTTATTTAACCTAACAAAAGCTTCCAAAATCCCTCTAAAATTCTTTCTATCATCCATTATATTTCCAATATGATAAAATGTATAGAATGGTTTATTGGGTGGTGGGATGTGAGCATGTATGATAGGAAAATCATTCTCAGGGAACTGTCTGGATAGTACACGTTTACAGAACATACTTGGCACCATAATCTTTTTTGATAGTTCCATTATCATACCGTAATCTTCGTGTACGGTTTCTGTTTCACAAACTGTCATAAATGCTAATTTATTAACACGTGTTTTAGCGTAGTTTGCATACTCAATATGCGATTTGATAGGTAGAAGGAACAGCAGACCGTATTCACTTATGGGTAACTCAGTACCTATGTAGTGGTAAGAGGCATCATCAAAAACTTTCGTGTATTTGAAAGCATGTTGACCAATGCCACTTCCAAGTTGTGGACCGATTATGATCATATTAGGTTTAAAGATAATCTTTCTTTTATATATATTACAATGGACTCTATCCGCACAGAAATTGAAGCTGAGATCAAGCGCGCTCGTCTTGACAAGGGTCGTCTATATGACCTACTTCTAAAGATTATTGATAATGCCGAGACTAATGCTACCACCGATGACGATGTTCCTATACCCCAGGGTGAGAAGAGTGAGAAGGGTGAGAAGGGTGAGAAGGGTGAGAAGGGTGAGAAGGGTGAGAAGGGTGACAGAGGTCCCGTTGGTGCTCAGGGTTCCCAAGGCACTCAAGGACCCCCTGGTGTTTGTAAGTGTACTTGCACCAAGGAGGCTACCAAGCCTGCTCCCAAGGAGGTTGCCAAGCCCTCTGCCAAGCCCGCTGCTAAGAAGACTACTGCTAACACTCCAGCTAAGAAGAAGGTTACATCCAGCGCTCCTTCCACCGTAGTTTAATTTTATCCCAGTGATAATCTCTCCTATCCTGAAGTGTATCCAGGAGTAACGCCAGTTTGAGTTCTGTCTCAACAATCGTTGCTTCACTAAAACCTTTTCCCATATCAACGTAGGCTCCGCATATCTCGTTGTATGTAGGGACTTCTACACAATTTTCAAACTTGTAAATAACTTCGTCTTCAACCATTTCTTGATATTATAACGTCCCTTTTAATATCAAAAATTTATTATACAGTGGGACTTTTATTAACCCACCACATAAAACCTCCAAAGAGGGCTGCTAAAACTGCTACGAGGAGTCCAAATGAGTACTTCTCTTTTGGGGGTTCTGGTGGTTTATCTGGTAATCTCTGTACGTTCTGGTTGAGGGTGTCTATCTTACCAAGAAGTTTCTCCAACGCTAGTAGAATTTGGAGTTCACGGTTCTTTGGTTTCTCCTTGACGTTCACAGTGGTAATTTCAAGAATCATATACCATCTAGAATCTGGGTGAAGTAACACATAATCGTTGTCATCCTGATTTTCATAAATTTTAAAATTGAGTTTTCTGATAGATATAGGATTAAAAAACGTTTGCTTTCGGTGAAACATCTTTCCTTGTTTATCACGTAGAATCGTAGTTGAATCTTTAGCGAAATGTCTTTCTAAAGGGACACGAGCTAGAATCTGACCATGACGTTCATCAAGTATTTGTGCAACTTTAGGAATATCTGGACATATAACATCTACAAATTTTGATATATTACTTGGAGAAGCACCTGGACTTGCTCCACCAATCTGTGTAATGTAAAAGTCAACCATCTTTATACCAAGTACACGGCTCATATCCTCAATGTGTGTATTTGACTCAAGTTTAAGATCCAATGAAAATACATTATTTGTACCATTTACAAAGTTTGAGTCAATTATAACATATTGTGTTTTCTTTGGTATATCGTCTAATGACATTCTGAAGTATACTGATATAAAAAATAAAGTATATAGTTTACATATGAGAAAACGACCCATACTTAAGCTTAGTGGTATTAAAGGATATTTAGATGAAATTCAAGATTCCGAACGTGGTGATTTCCAAAAAGATGGATACATTATTTGTCGGAATTTAATAAACCCAGTTCTAGCTAGAGTAACAGAGCAATATTGTTTGTTTGAGATGTTAAATGATTTTAAACCAGAATCGCATTCTGGTCAAGTTCCTAATACACATTCTGTTTATGGTGATAGTCTAACAGAGACTCTACTACTCGCCGCTCAACCCATAATTGAAGATTCTATAGAAACGAAATTATTACCATGTTATTCGTATTATAGAGTTTATAAACCGGGTGACATTTTGCATGACCACAGAGATAGACAATCTTGTGAAGTTTCTGCTACGATCACTATAGGGTATAGATATAATGATAAAGACGACAATTATCGTTGGTCCTTACATGGTTACGTGAATGGCGAAAAGCGTTATTTAAATTGCGAACCCGGGGATGCTGTTATTTATAAAGGTTGTGAGTTGGAACATGGAAGAGATCGTTTTGATGTGGGCGAATCTTCGTATCAGGTTCAGGTTTTTCTTCATTATGTTACAGAAAATGGACCATTTGCAGAAAAATATAAATATGACGGCAGACCAGAAATTGGTTGTATAAAAAAGTAAGTTAGTTGTATCGTATGATCCACTTCCCACCAATCGCAAAATTTACAGTAGGTCTTAATTCGACATTGACTACGATTGTTTGGATTGATACATATAAATTGATAAAACCACATAAAAAAAGAAAACATAAGTAGTATATAAAATGTACGCACAGGCTATCATTGGCACTTTTAAGTCCCAGGGTCCTCAATATATCATCAACATATACCGTTGGTTTAAGTCCGCTCTTTACGATGCACCTTATCGTCTCTGGCTCGATATTGAGCTTGAGAGAATTTTGATTGAGAGACACCTAAGTGATCTGGAAGATCTTGAAAAGGAAGACATAAAAATTAACTAATGTCAACTTACGTAATCCCCATCAACGATCTTTTTGCTCGCTCACAGCAGTATCTTGGAATACCAGGACTTGCCACCGACGAATTGAGGATTGCATTTTTGCAAGCTACGAACCCCTTGTGCCGTGACGTACAAGAAATTATTTGGAAAGAAATTTTATATTGTACAGTTCCAGTTGAGCCCCCACCCGCTCCAAAAAAATGTCCAAGATATTACAAGGGATACTCCAATTCTTTACCCAAAAACCTGTTCAATCCCCTGTAAATATGTACGATAAGATGGCTAATTTTCACGTTGTCCAGACGACTAACGAAGTTGGTGAAAAGAGATACATAGAAATACCGAAGAGTTCTTCTAATCTTCGTCGTGAAAAATTGGATTTCATTCTAAAAAAATCACAATCTATGTTGAATAACTGTTTAAAAATACAAAAAACTAATGACGACTTGTCCTATGATATCGTCAATTTGATCGACAGGGTGAGGCAGTCTTTATATAGGAAGGGAGACATCGAAGAAATAGTTGATGATTTCAGGGATATCAAGAAACGAGCTAAAAGTAAAGGTTCTATGTCAAGTTTTGATTTAACAAAGTGGAAAGATTAAAATATATAAGTATAATATAATGGGTCTTCAAGAGGACACAGAATTAGAAGAGAAATTGGAGGAAAAGAGACGAGAGTATTGCGAAGAACACCCAGAGGATGTGTCAGATAGGTGTAAAGATATTCGGGAGGAAGAAGAGAATGCACAAAAAACCCTTGAGGCGGGAATGTGGACAATGATGCTGTCCGGTATATCATCTTCTTTATGTTTCATCGTTACATTCGCTTTCTTGATGATGCGGAAACAAGGAAAAATATAGATAAGGAATAGAATTGTAAAAGAAGTAACAAAGATGTCCTATTCCTGCAAGCATCACGGAGTATTTCAACGACAAGCGTCGCATCGCATCTTTGAGCCATCCCGTGTCCAGATTAACTGTACACACTGCTATCGTCCTAATATCGTAGTCAATACTCATTCTGATTCAGAATCTGATTCTGATTCCGAATACGATCCACGCGATTCTGAGTCCGACTCTGATGTATCTTTTGTTTCAGAAGATGAGTCTGACACTGAGACTGAAGCGAGTGTTTCCGAAGATGAAGGCTCTGAAAGTGAGTCTGAGTCAGATGTTAACATCCGTGAAGTGAAACCTTACCATGGTCAGGGTTTCCGTGTATATTTTGACAGTGTCAAGGATCGTCGTCATTTTATGAGAGCTTTTGGTTTTAACTAACCTAAGTCTAAAAATAAACAAGGATCTTTTGCGTGATAATCCTCATGGACAAGTTCTACCCCCCTCTTAAGATTTTGATTTTGGACCCAGTTGATGAAGATGATGATATTGCTGAAATTGGGTCACCTATTAAAAGAGATTGAAGATACTTAGAAAAAACACGTGTTTTGTGTATAAGATGGAAGATCTCCAAAATGTGATGCGAGTCATAGATAAGAATTCCGATAAGTTACCCGAAGGGGATTATCTTGAATTATGTAATCTATTGAGGAATGTTTTCCGTAATGAAGAACGTAAAGTTGTAAATACCATTTTTAATTATGAAAACTTTGATTTATATGTACCCGGACAACATCCCCGTGTGACGGATTATTTTTACGATAACTATTTCACTACTTCCATAAATCACGATAGAACGTTTCTCAGATCTCAGATTGCATATTTAGAAGGTGAACTTGAATATAGTAGACCTTTACGGAGAATATCAAAATATGTGAAGCAGGATGCACTTATACATTACTGTTCTATGAATGATATTAATATTGATGAATGTAACGAAGAGTCTCTCAAACAGTATAAGATAAATAATGGAACATACGCAGATGATAGAACTTTTAAGAAGTATATACATACGATTTGTAAAGGGTACATGCATATAGACAATATTTACAGAGTTATGTACTCTAATTTGATTCTCGATAGGATAGAACGACTTAGTGCGTGCTTAGATGATTTAGATGATTTGTAACCTAAGTCGGATGGGGTTTACTTAAAATCATATCAAAATGGAGGCTCTATCCAATGTCATGTCTTTGATTGATCAGAATTCCGAGTCAATCCCAGAGGGGGATTACTTGAAATTGTGTAATCTGATGAAGGTGCTTCACACCGCCATCCCAAAATCGCAACCGAGTGTTCCATTTTCAGCTCGCCCCCAAATACCTTTATCCCTTCGAGAAGATTCGGTGAGGGACCAACGAGCTTATGCATTTGCAGAGGAGCGTGTTTTACGTATCAATCAGCAGCTTAAGCGTCTCAAGATTCGGCAGAGGATCACTGTAGGTGTGAAGGAGGACGCTGTTCGTGATTGTTGCAGAAGATTAGGGTTTAACATCACTTACTATAGTGTTGAGGCTCTTCGTGAGAAGGGGGTGCTTATCCCAGACGAGCGTGCATTTTACAAGAGTTATTTGGACAAGGAGACTTGGTTTATGACTCAGAAGAGAGAGGAATTGTTGAGAGAGCTTCCCGCTTTGGAAGAACGGAGAGATGAAGCTCGTGCCACGATGTTGGAGACTTTTCGAGCCATAGATGCATATAGAGCTTTGCGTGTTTAAATGTGTAGCAATAATATTTGTAATTTTTAGATGAACCGTATTGCCATTGAACTTGATGAAGTCCTATTCCCCTTTATTAAACCTATGGCTAAATATCATAATAAGGAACTTCCCAAACATAGATATTTTCATTACCATCACGGAGATATCTTAAATGCGGGTGACCCTGAATGTAGAAAAATGGTGAAGGATTTTTTTAATTCGGATAAGTTTGATATGATCCAGCCTATCGAGGGTTCACAACCAATTCTTCGTCTTTTAAAACCTCGTTTTGAAAAAGTTTATCTTGTTGCTTCCCGTGGTAAGTACATGAGGGATAAGACGGAGGAATGGGTAGATTTCCACTTTCCAGGGATATTTGATGACGTGATATTTGCTGGTAGTTATTTACACCGCCCAGAGCTGGAGAAGATGGATCTTTGTGAGTCTTTAAACATTGACACACTAATTGACGACGATGAAATTGACTGTGCTGTATGTATGAATAACGGTATGAATGTGATACACTTTGCAGGGGACGACGAAGTGTATCCATGGTCAAGATATGATCAGTGGAGTGTTTTGGGTTGGCGTGATTTGTATACGAGGGTTCATAATTATGAGGAACATAGTTTAATTAAAATTGTTTAATATGTTGTTTTACACCACCACCTGTTTCCCCCCGAATATTCAAAAAGGATGTGTATAAGTGCACCTGCTATGAAATGTAAGAGGGGGGTTTCTATTTTAAAGTTCATCTGTTTAATACCAAAAATAAGCGCTGTATTCATAACACCTATAACAAGAGCTTCTATCAGGACGTTGGATACCGGGCGATTCATTATTATTATCTTGCAATATATTAATAATGGGAAGGGGACGGGGTCCGCCAAAGTCCAGTGGGAAGACCATCTTTATATTGTTCGTAGTACTATTACTATGTCTATCTTCGTCCGCTATGGGGGGTATGGGCTGGTTCGTATTCCTCAAACCCCCTGATGAAAATGGTAGGACTTTACCTGGAAAGTCTACGAAGTTTCTTTTAACTACAGATGGAGGTGTATGGAAGGGAAAGGACATGGCAGAATGTCGTGCGCATGCAAAAAATCTTGGATATCCAGCTGTTGGTCATCGTAATGACACAGACCCCAACGATAATTTAAAAAATACATGTTTCTTCTATAATAAAATTGAAAGGAATGATTTTACTGGTGATGAGAAGGATACAGTAAACACCGTTGCGTGCACTGACCCAACTCTTGATTGGAAGGTGTGTCGAAGGGTGGGTAATGCGATATCCGGTCATTCTGGAAAACATCTTTCACCTCAAACGAATGTTAAACACCCAGGTAATTCACTTGAAGAGTGTCGTGCTTTAGCTAAGGAGTGGGGACACAAGGGAGTGGGTTACAGAACTATTGGTCATGGTAATAACAACTGGAAAAATACATGTTTTTCATACACAGAGATAGAAAAGAGTTGGACTGGAAACAGGGATGATAGGGGTCATGTTTCTGCATGTACAGATCCTACAAAAACGTGGCCCGATTGTTAGCCCCCCTCCACCTAAGTCAAGTAAAAACCATTGAAAACATCAACAAATAATGGAGGAACTACGTGAAGAACTGAACAAGCTTCGTGAAGAGGTCGCCGAACTCCGGCTTCTTCACAAGCCCCCAACGAAGCGTGGGAAGGAGCCCTGTCAGGGTGTGACTGGGAAGGGTACACCTTGTAGGAATGGTGCTCTACCTGGGATGACTTGCTGTAGGATGCATTCTCGGGAGCCTAAGCCCGCCAAGGAGCCTAAGAAGAAGAAGGAGCCCAAGCCTAAGAAGATTCAACCTGAGCACACTCACGGTATCGGCGAGGAGCCCTCTGCCCCCTGTCCCCTGTGTGAGACTCACGGTGATGTTATGGATCCGGGGTTACCTGATTCTGGTTTTGAGGGCGCCGATGACCTGACGGAGAGGCTTAGGCTTCTCCTCCAGAGTGAATAAACTTCTGTGTATAACACAAAGATGGATGTTCGTTTGGAATCGTTTATGAGGACATTGGGAGTGTTTCTCACTGTTTTCTTCACAATTCGTTGGGGTGCTAAGAGTCCCATAAATGATGAGTTATGGATGACCCTCACAGCTATTGCTGCTGTACTTGCAGGGTTTCGTGTACCCTAATCTGAGGGTTCATGTAATGGGGTGTTTCAGAAGGTACTACAGGTACTACAGGGACTACAAGGTAAGATATATTTCCAAATGTTTCAAAATAATTTGAGATTATATTTTCTCGAAATAGTTTCAAACAACTTCAAGTTCATTTATAGAATGTAGTTAATTTCAATGCAAGATGAGACAGAGAGAGTTTTCAGGTTTTCAAAGTTTAAATAGTTTTGAAAACTTCGAGTCGCTACGCTCCAGTCACTGCCGCGATCCCTCTACACGCCGCGCGCCAACGTATGATATGTCTGCCTCATATATGCCTCGTTTATATCATGAACTACAGGAACTACAGGAAATATACCGTATGTTTAACAAATAAAAATCGCCTAAGTAATTTTATGAAATACTGAAACACATCAAACAATTAAACAGCACGTACAAGGTCGTCAATTGGTGATCAATTTGAACAAAGATGAACACTCAAATGGATGTGAGCCGCAAAATCATGGAAATCCTGGACGACAACGCTCAACAAGTTCCAGAAGGTTTCTATTTGGAGATGTGCAACCAATTAAAAAAGCTACACGTGGCACGACCACCTCGGCGTGCGGACCTTGAAAGGAGGGAATTGGAGGTGAGGAGGGCGAAAGACAGGTTGAACAGACAAGCCGTGGAGTTGAACAGCTTGAAGGAGCAAGTTAACAAATCCGTCCGAGATTACAACAAATATGTGGAGAATTTCAAGGAGAAGAAGAGAAAGTTGGAAGATCGGCTCCAAGTGAGGGATGATCTCTTGAAAGGTCGTGAAAAACTTATGGATGATTTTGAAGATAACATCACCCTCGCTCAACTCCAGAGGCAGTTAATCCTCGCCGAGTAGGTCAATTTCTTTTTCGTAGGTGTGGGACATGAGTATAGATTTTAAGTCTCTAGAAAATGTAATGTATTTTTTTGGTATATCACCCCACAGGCGTTCGTTCGATACAAATGCATCCATGGATCCATCTCGTAAGAGAGGTTCCAGTAACGTCCAGTTTGGTTCACTGTATCGAATCCTCTTACACCCTTTTGCAAATTTCCTGGAGTATATATACCACGCGGCAATACTCTTGTAAATTTGTATTGGTCTTTTTCCTCGATTTAGACATACTCGAAGTGATGGGACAATAAACGTGTGAAACTTTGTAAAACCATCCATACAGATGCGTTCGAGTTCATCTACATTTGTTACACTTGAAAATCGTGATTCAACCATATCAACATATTCATAAACATCGAATGGAAGTTTAATGTCAAGAGAAGGAATAATTTCTTCTCTTTGAAGTTTTCTAAAATGATTCAGATGTGATTCATTACTCATAACTTGATCGAATGTCGTATACCCCGAAAGAGCTCCTAGATACGCCAGTGAAGTGTGACCACCATTGAGAATTCGTATTTTCGTTTCTTCGTATGGTTCGATATATGATGTTATAGTTACACCAACTTGTGAAAGGTCTGGAAAGTCTGCGATGAATTTGTTTTCTATGACCCATTGACTATATTCTTCAGTCTGAATAGCGTCTTTGCCGTGGCTAGGAAAGAGTTCTTCAACTTCGTGGCGTAGATCATCATGTGTACGAGGAGTAATTCTATCAACCATACAGGATGGGAAATATACGTTATTCTTAACCCAATCTACGAGTTCATATTGGTTCGTTTGATACAGATATGCTAAAAATTGTGTTTCTAGAACGAGTCCATTTTGACGAATATTGTCACATGACATGATTGTGATCGGAGTCCTTCTATTTCTAAGACCGCACGCAAGATACTCAAACAATGGTGAACCGGGTGCATAACCACTCTCTGTGACAGTTATTGTCACCAATTTAACACTTGGGAGAGTGAGCATATGTTTTGCGACCGTCCTATTCTTGGTCCAATCAATATAATCCAGATGAGAACGAACCATCCTATAAGATGAGGGTGTCTTGAGAACATATTCATTTATTTCACGAAACCCTTCATTTCTTAGATTAACAGCTACGATACCCCATCGAAGATCACCAGTTTTTTCCATATAGTCATCTATATAGACGGCCTGATGCGCTCGATGAAAAGCACCATATCCAATGTGTACTACACCAGTTTGACACTCGTTCTTGTCATAGGTGGTTTTGTACATTCTGTCATAACAAAAGAAATTTTTAAGTGACTTAGAAAATTTAAAATTGATTACATTAAGATGGCAGAACTTCAGAGAGTTATGCAAATAATTGATCAAAATTCGAATGTATTACCAGAGGGAGATTATTTAGAAGTTTGCAATCTTTTGAAAAAGTCGTATGATACAAGAACAGATCCTATGTATCTATTTAATTATGATGACTTTCGAATACCACACGTTACACCATCAACCACGTTTCATTATTTTTATGACTATTATTTCGATACAGGTTTAAGAACGGATAGTAATTTCATTAATGCACAAATTAGATACTTAGAAGATGAACTTGAAATTAATCAGCCACTCAAAAGAATAACCAAGAAGATAAGAGATATTGTCAAGGAACATTGTTGTATGATCAATGGTCACACGGAAAACGAATTAACACTCGAGGAGATGAACTTGACTCCCACAGAATTCAGGAAGATGTGTAAAACATATATGACTGTCGAAAATGATTTTAGATCAGATTATAGAAACTCTATTGTACAGAAGATTATATGGCTTGAAGAATGTGAAATGGGTTTAGATTCATTTTAAACCTAAGTAAATGTATTATATTGTAAAAAACAGTAAAAATGGACAATCTAAAATCTTTGATGCGATGTGTTGATGACATTTCCAAGATGATCCCTGAGGGCACCTACTTGGAAATGTGTGATAATTTGAAACAGATGCACGATAAAATTCCTAAAAATGATGACCCTCCTCTACTGGACAGTAGGAGACCTCCACCCGTGAATGTCCCATTCCAAGTGGTTCAACCAGGTATGGCTGTTCATCGGATAGTTAACCATGGAGAGAGTGACAGTGAGGAACCGTGGCAACCCGAATGGTATGTTGAATGGACACAGAATGAGAATTGTCTTCGCAGACTTATAGATGATTTGAAATTCGCTAAACAGGGCTTGAGGCTTCTAAAACCCATCCAGCGTATGACTAAAAATCATAAGGAATGTGCTATGAGGTATTTTACTGCTCGTACACCAATTTTGGAGATTGACATTTTCGATGGAAACGAGACGGATGAAGCTACATTTGAGAATTATGTTCGAATTACAGAATGGTCGGATTTCTCACCGGAGGATCGTAAGGAATACACCAGTAAGAAATTCGAGAAAGGGATTTATGATGACTACAAAATGAGAGAAAACTCACGAATTCAGAGATTAATCGACGATTCGAGAGAATTGAAGAGGAATTTAGAGATTGAGATCAGTGATGTGAGAGACAGACAAGATTATCTGAGACATCATTACAACTTGTAAGTTTGTGTGCACCACCACTTATTACCACCAGTGTATTCAAAAAGGATATGAATGAGGGCACCTGCGATGAGATACAGTAAGTAATTTTCAATGTTTGTGTTTAGTCGTTTAATACCATAGATAATTGATACATTCATTACACCTATGACAATAGCTTCTATCAGGACGGTGTTTACTGGGCGAGTCATTTTATTATTAAGAAATAAAATATTTATAGATAGTATAAAATCATGAAACTAGACAAACGTACTAAGGATGTAATGATGGCTTTAGTTCTCGGCATTATTATCGGTGCCATAGTTTATTTTGTTCAGCGTAAGTTTTCCAGGGAAGGTTACGAGGGCGAAGAAGGTGAGGAGACTGAGGACGCCGAAGAGACTGAGGAGACTGAGGACGCCGAGGAGACTGAGGACGCCGAGGAGGTGGATGTGGATGAGAAAGTTAAGGAAACTGCAGATGATTTAGCTGAAGCTGAAGCTGTTGTAGAGGCTCTCATTGCCGAGAGCCAGGATGTGGGTGAGGAAGAAATTGATGAGTTCGAGGAAGATCTCACACTCGCTCAAACTATCGATGACCTTGAACTCCCCGGTGGTGATGAAATGGAAGATGATATTGAGGATGTCGAAATGGAAGCGGAGCTTGAAGATGGAGAGTCCCCCGAGATTGATATTGCTGCTATGGCCCAGGAGGCTATAGTATCTGAAATTACCAAGGCCTTGAAGAAATAAAATGTTAATGTATTATAAAACATGATGCGTCGTGGTATGCGTGGTATGGGCGGTATGCGTGGTATGGGAATGGGTGGCATGGGTGGCGGTATGGGAGGTGGTATGGGTGCCATGAGTGGCAAAAAGGGAACCCCACCTATATTATTCGCCCTTTGTGTTATGATCGGTCTTTGTCTCGGGTGCTGTTCGATGAGTGCCGTATGTAAAATGGGCTTTTTGAATAAAAAGAAGCGTTAAAGCACCTAAGTGACTCTAATATACTAGATAAAACAACAAAAAAAACAACAATGGATACCGAAATTGGTATTCTCCGTGAACTTCTTGAAGAACTCCGTAAAGATGTGGGGTTCTTGAAGGAAATGTATAAGGTTAATGAAAACGTTGACGAAAAGCAGAAGGGTATTTGTCAGGGTACCACAGGGAAAGGAACGGCATGTAAGAATAGCGCAGTGGAAGGCACACAGTTCTGCCGAATGCATGGTAGAGAGAAGGTCGAAATTAAGCGTGTTCGAGTGAAAAAGGAAGCAAAACCCAAAAAAATACAACCCGAACACAATCATCCAATTGGTGAAGCCCCTTTGACACGGTGCCCATTATGTGAAACACATGGTGATGTGCTTAACCCGGAACTTCCCAGTGCAGAATTCGAAGGTGATGACATAATGGATAGGTTAAAAGTGATGTTAAGTGATGAATCTGTTGTAGTATAGAATTTTTAATGAAAATAGAACTTTTATTTTATTTTCCCAAACAACTTCTACAAATGTTATAGTTGTTTTCATGACTCGATCATTAAACTCCGAAACGGAATAAAGTTCACATCTTCATTTGTTTTATTAAATGGTTGTTTCGAAATATAGAAATATACTTCTTCATTGTAATGATATCTCCCACAAGACGAATCCAGGTCTAGTATCATTATACCAATTTCACTATCAGGATATTGTTTCTTTATGTTTTTATTGATACTCACCGGATACAATCTATTGAACATGGTAAAATCCTCTTCTGATTGTAAAAGTATCACATGGTGTGACTTGATGGTTTTCTTTTTTAACTCTTCGTATATGTTTTCTAATTTAGGGATTTCGCTTCTCATATCCATCGTGTAATTTAACACACCACCATCTTCAAGTAGATTTTCAATTATATAATCATCATGTGAATCAAAATCTATTATAGAATTATCTGTAACATTTCTCGCTACGTCGTACACTATTACATCAAATTTTCTATTTTCCGTGTATATATATTTATACGCATCTGTGGCACTTAGATCTAGTCTCGGGTCATTGAATGCATCTTCACTGAGTTCTCTCATGATTGGATTTGTTTTTACAAAATCAATCAGGGTTCCGTCTATCTCTACGTTTTTTACATATACATTTTCCTGTTTCAAAGCTCTCATAGCTGGATACCCATCTCCTCCACCCAAAATTAGAATATTTCTTGGTTGAGATTGTAGCAACTTAATGGGTATGTCAACCATCGCATAATGTGATTTTTTATATTCTTTCGTGTGATTTTGTAGTGTACCGTTTAAAAACATAGCAATGTGATTCGTTTCTTTATCTCTCACGAGATCTATCGTTTGGTATGGACTCTTAATGTGTTCTATTATTTCGAGTCCTTCTGTGTGTATTCCTGTGGATCGTGTTATACTCGAGACAATACAAATTATGAGTACTATTAAAACAACTACCCTAGCGTTCATTACTATATAGATACGATATTTATATCAGCGTTTCAGCATTTTCGAATTAAAATTCGAACCTAGAAATTCATTTTTTAAGTGTGTGATTACACGATTACATTTGTGTTCGTTATTGTCACATGTGAAGAAATCAATTCTGATCCTGTTATATTCTGGCCATGTGTGCATCGAGAAGTGACTTTCTGATAGTAGATATAATAAGGTCAGTCCATGTGGTTCAAAATGATGTATCATTTTATTTAATATAGTTGCTTCACCCCTTTCCAGCGACATATCACATAGTTGAATTAGTTTATCATTGTTTAATACGAGATCTTTTCTTACATTATCTATGTCGACTATGTAATGTAAACCAATGAAAGGTTTTCCATTCGAGAATTCAGGTGGTCTTGCTTTTCGTCTTCCATACATATTAATATAATTACCTCTTATCTTTATAATAGATAAAACTATACATAGACGGTTCCAGGAAGATTCTCAAATTTGCATATGTCTGAACTTTTATTTTATTTTCCCAAACAACTTCTACAAATGTT
>ENA-OWPI01000759-OWPI01000759.1-marine-metagenome-genome-assembly--contig:-NODE-759-length-41048-cov-10.834078_pt1 | contig 41048 bp, 40 predicted proteins | sample MGYA00238138_ERZ651775 | MGnify/ENA primary metagenome ERZ651775 (study PRJEB26906, sample SAMN06265043) | marine metagenome | isolation source: Helgoland LTER site | place: Germany:Helgoland, sampling...
CGCTTCTTGCTCATCGCTTACGCCATCGGCATCGTCATCTAAATCAATAGAATTGACTAATCCGTCGCCATCGGCGTCAAAATCACCTGCGAGTTTGACTGGAAAGGCCTGTTTGATTTCTGCATTGGTTTTTAGGATCGCGATCTGTGTCGATCTATCGAGGCGCATAAAAGCATCAAAATCCACGTAAAAGTCTGCCAGCGTCACATTGAACGTCGCTTCGAACGAATCCTTCCAACCAAAGCCGGGATTTTGAACATCACTCTCAGCGTAGGCTTGGTAGTAGTCGACAAGAATTTTTTCAAAGTTGTTGTCGTTCAGAGACCAGAGATAGGCGAAAGCGATAGCCCCCCCCGTATATTGATAAGCGAAATTCCGAGCGATGCCGTTGCTGGGGTTGTCGCTAGACTCAAACAGGCGGCCATTGGATTCATAATCTTCAAGCGAAACGACATCATCATTTTCGGCGGCTGTGCTGATAACTGCACGGGCTTCATCTAGCGCCTCGATGAACAATTCTGAGGCGACAATATTGTCATCGAAAGCTGCCGCGAGCACGATGCCAGCAAACTCAGCGCCACCTTCCTCGATCCAATTTGGGAAAACCGGCACAAAGCCTGCTCTGCTATAAAGGCTGTTCTCAGGATCGTCCTGCCAACGCTTTGGAATACCGAATCGTCGAGAATCTTCGAAATAGAATTTCATTGAGTTTTGGTGGATATGAAAAAACTCATGGAATAGTACTTTTGTTGGCACATCAAGGGCCTCGAACTCGTTCCAATTGTTGGCGAAAAAAAACAAATCGCCGCCATTTGGGATGCTCGACACGCCGACCCCAGCGGCGGCACTGCGCATGCCCCAGCCTTCGTAGCCGTCGTAACACGTTTGCACATCATCGTAATCAAGCACAGAGAAGAGATCACAAACGGTCCGAGCAACGCCCGCTAGTGTGGCTACTGAGGCATTTTCTTGGTCTACCACGAAAGCATTTACCGGCACAATCAATCCTAGTCGCTGTTCAGCAAAACTGAGGATGTCTATGACTCGTTGCTTCCATAGGGCGCCCAGCGGTGGCTCGTCGTAAATATTGATGCAGAGATTTTCAGTATTTTGCCAGTAGTATTCGTAATAACGATGGGTGTCGTCTGCGGCAACGGCATTGGGTGCTTCAATATAATAAGCCGTTTCACAAGCTCCATTTGGGTTGTTGGTTACCGCTGCTTCAACCGAAAAGCCAGTAGATAGCATAACTAGGAGCATTGCTGGCAATATGCACTTGACCATGTTCGGATTTCCTCGAAGTGAACGAGCGTCGAGAATGCTAGAGCGGCCCACGCTTTGCAACCGTTTAGATGCCAGCGCTAAACGGTTGTTTTAAAGAGTGACTTTTTGCGCGATTTTGTCGAGATGGTCTGTCGGCAAACAATAATGTCGGGGCATGGTTCTGGGTAAAATCGTAACCCAAGAAGAGGTGCTACCGTCCTTGCAGTCATTCCAGCGATTCAGGCACCCTCTCTGCTATGTAAGCCTCAACTTCATCGGCCGTATCTCGTTCAGCACCGTCTCCAATAGCACCTGAGATCAATGAATCACCAGAGAACCCAAACAAGTAACGTATGAGCAATAGGCCGTCTGTAAGGGGCTTAGACTCGCCGTCACCATCTATGTCTAGTTGAGTGTCTGCGTCTGTTAGGTAGCTCGCAATGGTATCTGAGGAGTCTCTACTTGCATCGCTTGATACTGCACCAGAGGTTAAGGAGTCGCCGCTGAAACCGAACAAATGACGAATAACTAATAGGCCGTCAGTAAGTGGTTGAGCCTTCAAACTTTCATCAACATCAAAGCTGAAGCATCCAGATTTGCAGGAGAAACGGCTCAAGGGGTTTGTACCGTCGAGCGCTTCTTGCTCATCGCTTACGCCATCGGCATCGTCATCTAAATCAATAGAATTGGCTAATCCGTCGCCATCGGCGTCAAAATCACCTGCGAGTTTGATTGGAAAGGTCAGCTCGCTTTTGCTTGAGGAGGCTTAATCAGAGATTCTGCGGGAATACCCAGTTCTTCATGTAACTTCCAGATCATCTTCAGAGTGAGCGAGCGTTTGTGATTCAGTATTTCATACACACGATTACTCTTCCCAATCATCGGCTCAAGATCCTTGACGGTCAGGCCGCGGCGTTCCATCTCAAATTTGATCGCTTCGACCGGGTCCGGTAATTCCATGGGAAAGTGCTTGGCCTCAAAGGCCTCAACGAGCGTAGTGAGCACATCCAGTCTTTCACCCTCGGGGGAATCGAGTTCTGCATCCATCAGTGATTCAATGTCCCGTAGAACAGCTCGATAGTCTGCTTTGGTTCTAATCGGTTTGATATCCATGGTTTGAGTCTCTTGCTAAATAGTTTGTGCATTAATTTCGTCGTAGTGCTTGTGGGTGCCAATAAAACGGACATAGACCACTCTGTAGTCATAGTTGATCGACACCACCAACCGGTACTTGTTGCCTGCAATGTTGAACACTACGCGCCCGTCTTTGAGAATGCTTGCATTGCCAAAATCCTGCTTTACCTCCGTGGGGGCTGCCCAATCTGCTTTCAGTGTATGTCGGTACCAGGCCAACGTAGGATCTTTCGCGTCTATGTATGGATTTTCTGCCCAGAATGCTTTGAGTGTTGACAAGGCAATGATTCTCATCTGGCAATTATAGTCCCATTTTGGGACTAGCGTCCACCATGTGTTGTGTGATCGAAAATTTTGGCTCAACGATTGAAAACTTGGTGATTTGCCCCTGAGAATATGCTGTTGCACAAACCCCGATTCGGTAGCCTCGCGAAACCTTCTGCCTTACCAGGCTCACCCAGACCAATTGCCACTGGGTCCAGAGCATGAAACTCAGCCATTGCATCTATCAGGGCATAACTGACCCGGGCTTCGATATTGTTCAGTGGCTGAAACGCTGCGGGAATAGCTGACCGAACACCTGCCTGACGCTCCATCACAATAAAAGGTGCGCCAATCACCGACTCATCTTCACAATACGCATAAGCCCTGGGTGCCCGATCAAAAACCGGATGGATGTGGGATAAAGCCCGGTACTCCCGCGTCAGAGCACATGTGTAACCTTTACTACCCTCCAAAACCGTGATAAGTTCTCGTTACATTTTATGGTGTGATCCCTGTTACACATATCAATTGGAAATAATTATGGAAATTTTAATACCACTCTTTGGCATCTCTGTTGGAATCATTGTTCCGTTGGCAGTCTTCTACTGGCAGTATCATGAAACAAAAAATAAAAATGAAACGATCATAGAGATATCTAAGAACATAGATGATCCATCCAAATTAGAAGATATGCTCAGCATGCTTGACGAAAGGAAAAAAGAACCAATTGATTATAGAAGAAGTGGCGTGGTTACGTTATTCACTGGTGTTGGTCTTTTCCTAATGGGAGTATTTTTTCTTGGTTCAGTACTCAAAGGGATTGGAGCATTGGTTGCCGCCATTGGTTTAGGACAAATAATTGCTGGCTACCTTTACCCAAACACAAGTGAAGAGTTAACAAATGCTGTTGAAGAGTTTGAAAAGAAATAGTTTTGGGCAAGAATCATAAAAAACTTTTAAACAACCTTGGGGAACTTAGGAAATCTGCTGGCTTGACTCAACAAGATCTGTCAGAGAGTGCAGAGGTCTCAAGGAAAAGTATTAATGCAATTGAAAACGGAATTTATGTTCCGTCTACAGTTCTTGCATTGAAAATTGCTAAAACCTTGAACTGCTCTGTCGAAGAACTATTCAAGCTACCATGAACTTATCGCTCTCAATCGCAGTGAGCGTTTGCGATATGTTTGTTTTTAATGGTCCCAAGCCCTACCAAAACTCGCCCCTAGCTGCTCTCTGTGACCTGCCTGCTTTCTTCGGACCACTCGCATCTAGAGTATGGTCTGTTGTGATGCCGTTTTCGGCAAACTGGACTTCCCAGGGTTTGCTAGACACCTAATAGCGTTAAACTGCAACTCTATCGGAGACGTTTTTACCCTGCTCAATCAGGAGCATGACACGAGGGTATTGCTCGTCGAACAGAAACTCGCGTTTGCACGCCGCGTAGGCAAGGATTTTCATCTAACGGAGAAAGGACAGATGGCGTCGGGTGAATTGGAACAATTAACAGACAAGCTTATTTAGACGCACCTTGCAGTTTAGTCTGATCGGTTAACAACCAGACATGAATTACGTATACTCTTGTCTCACTGGTAAAAGCCTCCTCAATCTATAGCCCGACAGGCATTAGCCCAACAAACGTGAATCAAATGATCCCACACCAACCCACCTGGTCTGCTAGGCTCTCGGTCCATTTGGCGCAGATCAACGATCAGACGAAGCTGACTTTTCAGAAACATTCTGGTCCTCTTCGCGTTCAAAAACATTTCCCGCAGGCAGACGGTAGTTGCCACATCTATATCTTGCATCCACCGGGCGGTCTCGTCGGCGGCGACTCCCTTTTCGTCGAAATTTTAGCCGCTGCTAATACCCATACGGTAATCACCTCTCCTTCTGCCGGTAAAGCTTATCGCTGTGCAGAGAACGCGCTGGATCAAAGCGTCACACAAGTAATTGATATCGGCGAGAACGCCCACCTTGAATGGTTGCCCCAGGAAACGATTTTTTTCGATGGCGCAAAAGCAAAAATCGACAATCGAGTCGCCCTGCATCCCAGCAGCAGTTATCTGGGTTGGGAAATCCAGACGCTCGGTAGGCGTGCGTCTGGAGAAAGTTTTTCACACGGGTCAATTACCCAGACATCACAGATCTGGCGGTCCGAAAAACGCTGCCATCGAGAGCGGCTGCAGGTGTCCGATGCGAATCGGCACTCTGCCTGGGGCCTAAACGGCGCGAGCGTCCTTGGCACGTTAGTTGCGATCCCCAAGGAGGATCAGCAAATAAGGACAGAAAGTGCAATTCAGGCGCTACGAGAACTGCTGCCTGAACCTTGTTGGGGCGTGACGTTGCGCGGTCGCACCGTATTAGCGCGATATCTAGGAGATTGCGCTGAAGATTGCAGAGGTGGATTTGAACAAGCACGACTCCTTCTTATCAACAGCGCTATTTTTAACGGTTCAACAGACGGCTATGCGCCAAGAATCTGGAAAACATAAGGTACCGACATGGAATTGAGCCCCAGAGATAAAGACAAACTGCTTATCTTCACCGCAGCCTTACTCGCCGAAAGAAGAAAGATGCGAGGCGTGAAACTCAATTATCCCGAAGCAATAGCGTTGATCTCTGCTGAGGTCATGGAGGGTGCTCGAGATGGTCGTTCAGTCGCTGAACTTATGTCCTACGGGAAAACCATTCTCCGTGCCGAAGATGTTATGGAAGGTATCCCTGAAATGCTCCCCGAAATCCAGGTTGAAGCCACATTCCCTGATGGCACCAAACTGGTCACCGTCCACAATCCGATCGTCTAGTAAAAGGAAGCAATATCATGTTACCGGGTGAATACATTCTGGATGACAAAGACATTGAGATAAACGCAGGGCGCGAAAGGTTAACACTCGAAGTTAGCAATTGCGGCGACCGGCCCATCCAAGTGGGATCACACTATCATTTTGCTGAGACAAATATGTCCCTTGAGTTTGATAGAACTAAGGCGAAAGGTTTTCGTCTCAATATTCCCGCAGGGACAGCTGTTCGATTTGAACCGGGCGCCTCCCGAACCGTTGAATTGGTGAGCATGGCCGGAAACCGATCAATCTACGGCTTTCGCGGCGAAGTAATGGGTCCACTGGAGAATTAGGATGACGACAATCTCACGCAAAGCCTATGCGGACATGTTTGGCCCTACGACCGGCGATAAGGTGCGGCTGGGAGACACTGAACTGTTCATCGAAGTCGAGCAGGATTTCACCAGCTATGGTGATGAGGTCAAATTCGGCGGAGGCAAGGTCATCCGAGACGGCATGGGGCAAAGTCAGGCTCTAGGGGCGCAGTCAGCCGATACCGTTATTACCAATGCATTGATTCTGGATCACTGGGGAATTGTTAAGGCAGATGTGGGCTTAAAGAACGGCCGCATTCTGAAGATCGGCAAGGCAGGAAATCCTGATACGCAACCAAACGTCGACATCATCATTGGTCCAGGTACTGAAATTATTGCCGGTGAAGGTCAAATCCTCACAGCAGGCGGCATTGACGCCCACATTCACTTTATTTGCCCCCAACAAATCGAAGAAGCGTTAATGAGCGGCATTACGACCATGTTGGGAGGCGGGACGGGTCCTGCCACAGGAACCAACGCAACAACCTGCACACCCGGTATCTGGCACTTGGGGAAAATGCTTCAGTCTGCGGATGCATTTCCTATGAACCTTGGTTTTATGGGAAAAGGTAACGCTAGCCTGCCTGGTCCGCTTGATGAACAAGTCATCGCCGGCGCAATGGGGCTAAAGCTTCACGAAGACTGGGGCACAACGCCGCAGTCGATAGATAACTGCTTGTCCGTTGCAGATCGTTTCGATGTTCAAGTCGCAATACATACGGACACGCTTAACGAATCAGGTTTTGTTGAAGACACCATCAGAGCCTTCAAAGACCGCACGATCCATACGTTCCACACCGAAGGCGCAGGCGGTGGTCATGCACCAGATATTATAAAGGCCTGCGGCCGTCCCAATGTGCTGCCGTCGTCCACTAATCCGACAAGACCCTACACAATAAACACCGTGGACGAGCATCTAGACATGCTGATGGTATGCCATCACCTTGATTCAAACATTCCGGAGGACGTCGCCTTCGCTGACTCACGTATCCGCAAGGAAACCATTGCAGCCGAGGATATCCTGCACGATCTGGGGGCATTTTCCATGATCGCGTCTGATTCTCAGGCCATGGGCCGTGTCGGTGAAGTAATTTGTCGAACCTGGCAAACAGCCCACAAAATGAAAGTACAACGTGGCCAGTTGGCTGAAGACACTCATGCCGACAATTTCCGCGCAAGACGCTATATCGCCAAATACACCATCAATCCGGCTATCGCTCATGGGATCAGTCATGAGGTCGGATCCATCGAAGCCGGCAAACTCGCAGACCTGGTGCTTTGGAAACCAGCTTTTTTCGGTATTAAGCCTGCGCTGATTATTAAGGGGGGAATGATTGCGGCGGCACCCATGGGTGATCCGAATGCCTCCATTCCTACGCCCCAACCCGTTCACTACCGTCCAATGTTTGGTGCTTTCGGTCGCGCGCGCGAAGCAACCTCGGTGACCTTCGTCAGCCAGGCGTTCACTGAAACCAAATTGGCCGAACATCTCAGATTAGCCAAGCGCTTGGTTCCTGTGAGCGGTACCCGTAATGTCACCAAACATGACATGGTGCTCAATAGTTATCTCCCGGAAATGGAGGTTGACCCCGAAACTTATGAGGTTCGGGCCGATGGCCAGCTACTGACTTGCGAACCCGCTGAAGTACTTCCGCTGGCGCAGCGATACGCCCTCTTTTAGCCGATGCCTTTAACGCAACCATTTAGCCCGATCATTTCAGGAAATCACGATGCGAATTGAATGCTTTGAAAAAATTGATGATATCCAGGATCAGGCGTATCTCGATACTGTCAGCATTTCCTTTGCTGATCGCTCCAAAAGTCGTGGTCGTGCATCGACCCAGTCCGGTCGTGAGGTGGCATGGTTTCTTGAGCGGGGCGAACATCTCCACCATGGCAATGTACTCAAGGATCCTGACGGTGGCTTATATTTAGTCGAAGCCGCTCCGGAGCCAGTGTCCGTGGTCACTGCAAAATCGGCCCATCTGTTGACTCGTGTCGCTTACCACTTGGGCAATCGTCATTTATCTCTACAGGTTCTACCGGACCGTTTAATGTTTCAGCCGGATCATGTGCTCGATGCTATGGTCAGTGGCCTAGGCGCACAGGTTAGCCATGATGTTGTTGCCTTCCAGCCGGAGCAAGGTGCCTATCACGGCAGAGGTCACGGACATACGCACGAGCACGAGCATGAATAATCTACCGAAGTTGCTGCAACTTTGCTCCCAGGCGTTACCGGTTGGTGCCTATGCCTATTCCCAAGGACTCGAGTCAGCTATCCATGAACGACACGTTATTGATGCTGCATCGGCCCAAAACTGGATTGGCGGGGTGTTTGAGCAAGGGGTCAGTGAACTGGATCTACCCGCTTTGTTAATCGCTTATGACGCTTTTGACCGCTTCGATGACGTTACCGTGCAAGAACTGAATGTCTATCTGGCCGCGAGTCGCGAAACACAAGAACTACTATTAGAAGACGTTGGCATGGGGCGAGCACTTGATCGTCTGCTTCGCACGCTTAATCTCGATGGGGTAGAAATACAGCAACCCAGCTTCGTTATTCAGTTCGCAATGGCAGGCCGGCATTGGGATATTCCGGCGCTGGACCTCGCGGCCGGTTTTTCTTTTAGTTGGATCGAGAACCAGATTGCCGTATGCGCAAAATCCATCCCCTTAGGACAATCAGAGGCACAAATAGTGCTGAGTGAATTGATTGAAAAAATTGATACGCTGGTTACCAAAGCACAGCAGATAGCGCTTTGCGCAGGTGGACCGCTTGATTGGCAATTTGGTCAATCAATGCCATCGCTTGCCATCATGTCTTCGCAGCACGAAGTGCTGGAAGCAAGAATGTACCGTTCATAATTGAGGACAACATGACATCAACCAAAAGCAAACCACCTCTTAGACTCGGTATCGGTGGCCCGGTCGGTTCCGGTAAGACGGCCCTCGTTCGTTCTTTATGTATGGCGTTGAAGGATCGTTTCGATATCGCGGTGATCACCAACGATATCTACACACGTGAGGATGCAGAGTTTCTTCTTAAACACGAAGCACTGACTCCGGACAGAATTGTCGGGGTAGAAACTGGCGGCTGTCCGCACACCGCGATTCGCGAGGATGCCTCCATGAACCTCAACGCCGTGGACGATCTGCAGAAAAAGTTCCCGAATTTAGACATGATCATGATTGAAAGTGGCGGTGACAATCTGGCGGCGACGTTCAGTCCGGAGTTGTCGGACCTTACCCTCTACGTAATCGATGTTTCCGCCGGGGATAAGATTCCTAGAAAAGGTGGTCCTGGCATCACTAAATCAGATCTCTTGATAATCAATAAAACCGATCTGGCACCGTTAGTGGGCGCCGACCTTGGTATTATGGATCGAGACGCAAAAAAAATGCGCGGGGACCGACCTTTTCTGTTCACCAATCTCAAGAATCTCGATGGCTTATCTGAAGTTGTCGACTTCGTTGTGAATGATGGCATGCTAGAGGCGTAAAGACCTGGGCTGAAGCCAAGCTACGCTTTTGATTGCGTGCCCTTCCGCCTATAGCGCCATAGGAAGAGGACAGCTTCCCTGCGCAGTTTATTGGTCTCTCTCCGCCATTATTACAATAAATTTATATTGAATTCATAGACTTAATAATTATCAGGCTGGCGAAATAAAATTTAGTGGCCGCCTTAGTTGCCAGCCGTCTCGTGCTAGCCACACCCAACACCAACGAAACCAACCAATCCACACAGCCCCACCCCCAACAGCAACCAGGGGGCTATCAGCATCGATTAATTATAAGCTTTAGGTGTGGAGGCACATTAAAGGGTGATTTTGGAAAAAAATTGGTATTCGGAAAAAGAAAATGCAGCCTCTGGAACTGCATTCCGCCTTTAACTCCGACGCAACCTTGACTTACTGAACAGGCACACGTTCCTGAATATAAGCCTCAACCTCTTCTGCTGTATCCCGTTCAGCACCACTTCCAATCGCGCCAGAGATCAACGAATCACCCGAGAACCCAAACAAGTAACGTATCAGCAGCAGACCATCTGTAAGGGGCTTAGACTCGCCATCCCCATCGATGTCCAGCTCTAAACCGGCATCCGCTAGATAGCCTGCAATGGCCCCTGACGCGCCTCTGCCAGCGTCACCCGAGACAGCGCCAGAGATTAGTGCATCACCGCTAAAGCCAAATAGATGACGGATAACCAATAGGCCATCGGTTAAAGGTTCTGCATCCAGGCTTTCATCTACGTCAAAACTAAAGGTGGTCATACCCGGATTTGAGGGTGCCACTGTCTTTTTTCCGTAGTAACGGATGCCGGGAAAATCGACCACATCCGCAATATCTGCGTCCGGAATTTTCCAGCCGGGTGGCGCATAGTTCTTAGAAATCGTACTTGCATCCACGGATCTGAGTAGCGCATTAAATTCCGCGTAAAATTCAAGCTCGGTTAAACCAAGATGTTTCTCAATAGCGCCCCAGAAACCGAGCTCATAGTAGTCAGCGGGTATGTCCCTTAGGGCTACCTGCCATGAACTCTTATAGGCTATGAATTGTGTGCCGGCGGCAAAAATAATACTCGGGCAGTTGCTTTCAAAGCCTTGACCTCGCCTAGGGTCCCCTTGATACCAGCCGTCGGACGGCCCGGCCATCCAACCTTCACAATTCTCGTCATTAACGCCTGCATTGAGAACACCACCGATTTTGTTCGGCGTATTTTGGACTTGGGATGCGGCAAAAAAGAACGTCGAATTTAATTGATCAATCGACCATGTAATATGATCATCAAGGCTGTTGTATTTTTCGCCCGCATTCGGCGCAGGCGTGCGCCAGTCAACAGATTCCCAATAACCCGCATAGGTAGGATCATCAGGGTTTAGATAACGGAGATGATCAATCGATTTCCAATAATCGCGAGCAAACCAAGAACCAAACTGCCCTGCGCCCTCGATCCACCACCAAGGGAGGTAGGCATTCTGTTCGGGATGGTTAAAGTCGGCATTATCAAAGCCAAACACGCGATCTAGCGTATGGGCTTTCTGATAGTGATGAAAATACTCATGGTAAAGACTATCCAATAAGCCGAAGTCGATTAACCAGCGGTGATAAAACTGACCCTCAGGCAAAGCAGGGAACTGCTCAAAGTAATCTTGTTCTTCGGTAAACTGACTCAACCATAAAATGCAGAGACTATGTTCGACATAGTTAGCCCCCGCAGTTAAAACGCCGCCGTTAGGCGCACTCCCGGTCAAACAGCTGCTAAACGCCCTTGCCTTAGCCGTTGTCCAACCATTTGCCTGAATATCTTCGTCTTCTTTGCGATATCCGATATCCGTCAGGACGGCAAATACCGCCTCGTTCTCTTGATCTGTCCCATCTGGATCGAAGACCACCGCGTTCCAGTTCTGATAAGCACCAAACACACTTTGGATGCTCGCCATATTAGCCCGGTATCGCTCAACATCCTCTTTCGTGAGCAATGTGGTGGCTGCAAACCCCTGATTAGTCTTGCCGCCAAAGCTCGGATCATTATGACGATCTAGAAGCATCCTTTGTGTTGCGGCGTTGGGGACCGCCGTTACAACGACGGGTTCATAGGCTGCATTTGCGCCGAGCGCGGCGGTAACAGCCAAGGTAAAAAAAACACTGAGGTAGATCTTCATTTAGCGTCTTAAAACCTGATGAACGTTCTTGCACATCGTAGTTGACGTGCATCAGGGCGCCATCATAAGGAGATGACTACGCGCCTTCAAGATCAAACATTCTCTATTGTGATAACGAGAATGATATTCCCAAACAGCGAGCGGTTCGGGCACCCCTAGGGAAGCTCTTACCCTTTTATAATACCTCTGAAAGATTCTTGGAAAATCGTGACCACCTAATCGCTATCAAAACCATTTTCCATTAGCAGCGCGCAATGGCCTAAGAGGCGTCTCTGCCCGCTGCCTCAGCAACAGCAACAGACTTTAAAACGCCGCAAAACAACTTTCTTGATTGACTACATCTCCTAACGACCGCCAGCCTCCAAGCTTCATTCAGCGAGTGCTTGTGGGGGTTACGCAGCGGTTGGGATTTCAAGACTGATCTAAAAGCAGGTCCTCAACGAATAACAATTCTTATCATCATAAAAGCAGTCTAAAAATGGCATCATCAATCGAGTCCTCCATTGGTAACCCCAAAACCAGCATGGCGCTACTGAAGGTGCTCGCAGAAAACAGCTTTGACTCCATTCTTGTCACAGACGCGACAGTGAAAGGTAAAATCATCTATGCCAATAAAGCTTTCAAAAAACTAACGGGCCATGAGCCCTCTGACGTTATCGGTAAAACACCGAGGATTCTGCAAGGCGTGGGTACCGATAAGAAGGTCATCGAACGGTTGTCGCTAGCCTTGAAAACTGGCAAACCCTTCGAAGGAAAGGCAATCAATTACAAAAAGGACGGCACGCCCTTCATCATGTTTTGGCGAGTGCGTCCGATCAAGGTTGGGAAGACAATCGAAGCCTGGGTTGCGATTCAACGAGAAGGGTCTGTCATCTGACGTTCGATGTCCCCGAGCCGCTACCCTGACTTTGCCGGGGGCGGCGCGCCGAGACAATTTGATAGCGCGGTGAGCTGACCGTGCACCTCAGAACTATCGCTTAGAAAGTCCGACAATCATCGAGGGCCTGCCGGGTTGCGCCTCGAGGGGGCATGCGTCGCGTCCAGCAGCAAATAATCCGGCGCACTAACCATACGGATGCGCCTATCAATGCCGTGGCAGCAGGCAATGCAAACTCCCAACGATAAAGGGTCAGCCGCGCCTACTCGACCATGAAAAACTCTCGCCAAGCGCTTCGTTATTAACTGCTGAAACTGCTCTGTACCAGCACCCTTCACTGCAAGTACCTGCTGGCGCTTAATGCCGATAGAGCGAGTCTTACACTCCTGTCTCGTCTTTGGAGCGCTGTAACCGTTTCGGACTGCTTGGCTCCCATTCACCAAGCGAAACGTCTATAAACCTAGTATTGACTCCGTCATTGTATTTTTCAGAACGCTTCAGAATATACGGGGCCTGCAGAGCCCAAAGCTAGGGTGCGGCCGCCCGACGTATTACTTGTCCAGGATAGGCGCCGACAAAGGCCCCTTTGTGCAAGACTGCCTCACCATTCACCCAAACAGCTGTGATACCACTGGATAATAGAAAAGGCTCAGCGGTCGTTGCCCGGTCTGCCACCGTTTTGGGATCTAACAGAACCAAATCTGCCTGATAGCCCGGTTTGATTAGTCCGCGGTTAGTGAAGCCCAAATGTCTGGCGGGCAGGCCGGTCATCTTGTGGATGCCCTCTTCAAGGCGCATCAATTGCAAGTCTCTTACATAGCGGCCCAGGACTCGGGGAAAGCTGCCCGCGCCTCGCGGATGCCGGTCCTGCAGGCCACCATCGGTACAGATATTGGCATGCGGCCAAACCATGAGCGCTTGTAAATCCTGCTCATTCATACTGGTGCCAATGATCATGTCGCCCGGCTGCCCTGTTTCAACCTCATAGCCTATCGATAACTGCGCCAGCTTTGAAAAGGCCTCTGCCGGGGTTTCTCCTCGCAATTTTGCGATCTCAACCAACGTTTTTCCGACGTATTCAGGCTGTGACGGAAAGTGGGTGAAAATTATCCCGGCTGGCGGCGCGAGTTCCTGCATCACAAAATCAATCGCTTCTTGATCAAGCGGATCGCGCTCAGGCAGAAGCACCATCATATTGGCCTGCCAGAAAATATAGGGATATATATCGGCCGTAATATCAACGCCCTCAGCCCGCGCAGCTTCCAGTATCTGAAGGATATTAGGCGCGGTTCCCCACAGCCCTTTCATTGCGAGCTTAATATGGGAAATTTTAACGGGCATCCCCGTCACGCGCCCGATCTCGATAATCTCCTCAATACTCTCCTGCAGCCAACGATCCTCACTCCGAAGATGACTCATGTAGCGTCCACCTTGCGCTGCCGTTTGTTTTGCCAGCGCTAACACCTCAGCGCTCGAACTGTATATTCCAGGCTCGTATTCAAGCCCGGTCGACAAACCCAAAGCCCCCGCATCCAGCTCTTCACGCAGCAGACCCGATAAGACTTGCATCTGACCGGGATTGGCAGTTCGTTTGAAGTCCTCTTTCAGAACGATTGAGCGCAGCGTGTTGTGCCCCGCGTAGGCTGCGACATTAACGGTTGCGGGGGTTTCCTCAAGCGCCGCAAAGAACGTTGCCAAGGGGTATGGCGAGCTGCCGTCCTGCCCCACCACAACGGTGGTGATGCCCTGGGTAATCTTGGACCCGGCATCGCGTTGTGACAAGATCCGCTCATCGGCATGACTGTGGGTGTCAATAAACCCGGGTGCCAGGACCAAACCGCCAGCATCAATGACGGTATCGGCCTCACGGGGCGTAAGCGCACCCACCGCCACGATCCGATCACCCGCAATCCGCACGCTACCGATGACCGATGACCCACCCGTGCCGTCCACAATCACCGCATTGGTGATCAGAGTCTCCCCGGCAACCGTGCTAAATGACGCCATCAATACAGTGGTCATTAATAGCCGTTTTAAAAAAGGACGTGATAAACCCGTCATTTATTCTCCCTAGCAATCGTTAAACGGGCACCCGATAAACAACCGCTCATTGCAAGGCCTAAATATTGCTCAAAATCGGCTTGTCTATCCACGGTATTGAATCGCTTGGAAAAACTTACAGAGTATGGCCGTTTTTCACAAATGCGATTTGAGCAGTTGATCTCTGGAAGTTTGGGTCGATACCCCCAATACGGCATCGCGGTTTCTATCACCCCCGAAATTGCCCGTAAAGACCACACGCTCGCCTCTAGGTGTCTGGTTAAAAGTTTTAAATTCACCCCATCATCATCAGTCGCCCTGAGCGTATGGAGGCACCTATTGCGCGAGTCATTTTGATCAAAAGCATACAGTCCTTAAAGTCCTTGCCGCTGACCGCCGTTATCCGATCAGGACAAACCCAAGGCCCCGCTGCTATCCTTAACCTTTAGCCGAGCGCACGGTCGTTTCTGAGTGCCGGCCCAATGAGGCAAATTCTGTGCAATACATTATCCCCTTTTCCATCTGGCCCTATGTCGCCGGGTTTATCGTCCTGATCAGCAGTAGCACCTTGGCCACCATTGGTTTGATTAACGGCCTAGTGCAACTGGCCTTGTTTATCGCGGTGGTGTGCATTCCGGTTTGGCGCACGGGGCGCATGTCTTACGTGGATATTGGTTGGCCCTTGGGCGTACTCCTCATCGGCGTGTTAACGCTCGCGCTATTGCAAGACGGCTACTGGTTGAGAACCCTCATCGTGAGCTTGGTGTACCTCTTGATCGGCGGTCGAATGGGGCTTGGGGCACTGCATGGCCTCCGCAAGGGATGGCTTGACACCGAACTGCCTCGATATCAGTACCAACGAATCCATTGGCAGAACATCGGCATCACGAACACCCGGCTGCGGGCGCAGATCGAGGTCCTCAGCCAAGGGGTTTTTAATGCATCCTTTATCGCGCTGCCAGCGTTCATCATGGCGATGAATCCCAGCCCCTCAATCTCTTATTTCGAAATCCTCGGGCTTTGCCTATGGCTTGCGGCATTTTGCCTAGAAACCCTCGCCGATCGCCAAAAACTCGCGTTTTTAGTCGCCATGAAAAAAGCCAATAAACCCCGAATGGTGTGCAACGTCGGCTTGTGGCGTTATACCCGGCATCCCAACTATTTTGCCGAGTGGATGGTCTGGAACAGCCTCGTGATCGCTGCCATTCCCTCTTGGCTCGCTTTGTATTCTGCAGAGTCGTTGATCATTTGGGTCTTGCTGGGCGTTGGCCTGCTCATGGTGTCATACGGCTTGTTTGCCACCCTAGTCAGTTACACGGGCGCGGTGCCGTCCGAGTATTATTCCCTCCAAAAGCGGCCCGGATACAAAGCCTACCAGTTGCAAACCAATCAGTTCTTTCCAGGACCCAGAAAAACAACTTTGGATGTGAACAGCGACCCAGCTGGGTAGGGTCCATTGATCATTTACAACGCAAGCGCCAAGGGGCCACCGGCTTAGATCAATGCCGGTTTTCATCAAAGGGGGCATCTATTAACACGGCGCCCTATCAAAGCAGAATTTCTATCGCGACCGGCTTCTTTCGCCGCAGGCTTCTTTCGCCGCAAGCTTCTTTCGCCGCAGGCGCTACCCGTTTACAATTCCGTTTAAGGGATTTAAACCAGCCGAACCACTCTTGGATTGATTTATGGAACTCGATTCACTTTCAACCTTGATCGCGCTAACACTGGGCGTCGGCTGGGCCAGCGGCATTAATCTCTACGCAGCCGTCTTAGCACTTGGACTGGCTGGCACGACGGGCTACGCAGATTTACCCACCGGCCTTGAAGTGGTTGAAAACCCTTTTGTCATTGCTGCCGCAGGGGTGATGTATCTGGTTGAATTCTGTGCCGACAAAATCCCGGGGGTTGATTCCGGCTGGGACGCGTTGCACACGTTTATCCGGCTTCCCGCGGGCGCACTGCTCGCCTCCGGCATCGTCGGCGATCAGGGTCCCGTGATGGAAGCGCTGGCAGGCTTGGCGGGTGGCGGACTGGCCGCGTCAACCCATGCCGCCAAAGCCGGCGGGCGGGCGCTGATTAACACCAGTCCAGAACCCTTTAGTAATTGGGCGGCGTCGATCACAGAAGACATTGGCGTTTTCGGCGGGGTTTGGTTGATGCTGAATCACCCCTGGGTCTTTGTCGGGTGCTTGGTGATATTTGTACTGTTACTGATTTGGTTGTTGCCAAAACTTTGGCGAGCAATCCGATATCTCTTTAAAAAGATCGGCGCGTTATTTGGCGGTGCAAAACCGGAGCCACTGCAAGGCGATACGTCTAATCAACAAGCAGTTCCCCTCAACAAGCTGAACTAACCTGTCGGGACTGACGACCAGCCCAATAACGCCTTGAAGGACTGACCCTAACACTGCGGGGCGCTTTGGCTTGTGAGCACTTTGCACCACTGCAAAAAGTCCTAATCAGGACGCCAAGGCAAGGCAATCTTACTGGGGCGCCACCCCCTGTACCTGTAGCCGGTGCAGCAGCCGGGGCTCATCCCCATGGTCATGAACCGCGTAATGTAGCAAGCAGCGGTTGTCCCACATCACAAGATCCCCCTGCCGCCATTGATGCCGCGCCTGAAACTCTGGCCGCACAGAATGCTCATACAAGTATCCCAAAAGAGCCTTGCTTTCTGCCCGACTCCAATCCTCGAAGTGCTGGGTAAAAGCGGCGCAGACATACAGCGCTTTGTCCCCCGTTTCTTCATGCGTGCGGGCAACCGGATGGCGCGCCTCAGAAGCCTCATCAGGATTCTGCCCATATAACCGCGCCAAGTCCTTGGCCGAATGCAGCGCTTGAAGAGAGTCCACTAGGCGGGTGAGGCCCGGACCCAGCGCCTGATACGCCAGGACTTGGTTTGAAAACGCCGTCTCACCGCCAAATTCTGGCGCATCGAGTGCATACAGCATGGTCAACTTTGGCGGCGTGGGACTGTAGGTCATATCCGAATGCCAATGCTGATTTACATCTTTGGTTTTACCCCGATTTTTTAAAGGAATGATATTGGGGTAATCCGGGAGCGCGCCGTACGGAAAAGGCATCAGGCGGCCCCAATGTTCCGCAAACGCGATCTGATCTTCTGGGGTCAGGGTTTGGCCGGGAAACACCAACACGTGATGTGCAAGAAATTCAGCGCGAAGGGTTTCCAGAGCCTGAGGGGTAATGTCCCGAACATCGATGTCTTCGACAATTGCCCCCAATGGGGCCGCCATTCTTCTGATCAGCATCGTGCCTCCCGTACCTTTAATTCTTTTTAAAAAAACCTTAGAGCGCCGTGATTCGGGCAACCATCAGAACCTGGTCCTGAACCCATCCGATGAATCACATTCCTTGCGGCCCCGTCACAGCCCCCTTTTGCACCGGCGGCGCAGGCCGAGTCGCTAGCGGTGGCCATAATCTGGGCAACCCCTCACCCTCAATGCGGTCCCCCACACCAACCCTTGCGCGATCTAGGGGAAACGCAGGCCAAGCTTTGGTCCGAATCGCGTCCGCACTTAAATACACCACGGTAAAGGCGCGCCTTACTGAATCCGAGCGATTGGCCCCAGCTGCGTGCACCGTGAACCCATGATGCCAGATCACACTGCCAGGATTAACCGGCACCACTTGCAAGGATTCGCCCTTTAAAGCCGGGTCATTTAAGATATCAAAGGGCTTCGAAGTATGGGTGATATCCACCACTTTCAACGGACCCGCCAAATGTGAGCCGGGCACATAGGCCATCGCGCCGTTGCCTTCATCCACCGCGTTCAACGGGATCCAAGCACTGATTAAGGGCGCCTTCCCAATCGGCCAAAATGGTTGATCCTGATGCGCCGTCGTTTCTCGACCGCCCGGTTCCTTATAGAGCGCTTGGTCTTGCCAGAGATTCACGCTGGGCACACCCAATAACTGCGCGGCAATCCCAGCAAGTCCCTCATGAAAGGTCAGATCGACAACCCCTGGATCGGTCTCGCACAGGCGCATGCACTGCAAAAAAGACTGCTCATAGGTTGATTTATCAGAAATCGATCGGGTGTCGCTGGCCGTGCGCGCCGCCACAGCTTGATCGATCGCGGCGCCATACTGCGCGACATCCTCTGTGCTGAGCACATCGGGTGTTACCACAAAGCCTTGGGCTCGAAAGGCATTAACAACTTCTGGCGGGAGAACGATTGGAAAGTTTGAAGGCATTCGTTAGACCTAGTCTGTTATCCGTTTTTTCAAGATTGCTGGCGGGCCTGGCTAACGCAACAAGGACCAATCCGGCTCCGATTCTGGGTGACTGAGCGGCCCATGGGCATTGCGAATCACCCGCCGCTGAGAATCCAACCAATGCTTCCAATCGGTACAGGGCACCAGTTGATCTGCCCGCTGCGCCTGCTGGGCGCGCAGCATGGCTTCAAGTCGGGATTCATCCGGGTGCCCAGCGCCCGCAAGATTGCGCATTTGTAACGGATCCGCGTACAGATCAAACAGCTCGACGCGACCATTCAACCAGACAGCGTAGCTAAACTGCTCAGTGCGGACTCCGCGCCACTCGGCGCCATCTTGAAACCAATCAAACCATTTCGAAAAATTCATGATAAAGGCATTGTGCGCTTCGGACGTTTCCTGCCACTTCCCGGCTAGATTCTCGCCCTCAATACTCCTCGGCACCGGCAAACCCGCCAACCCACAAAGCGTTGGGAAAAAATCCACCATACTCGTCATGCGCTGGCTTCGGCCTGGTTGAATTACACCCGGATAGCGAACAATCGCAGGAATGCGGATGGAGCTTTCGTACGGGTTCTTCTTTGACCATGGATTAACGCCTTGGGATCCGCCCTGGGTGCCATGATCGGATGCGAACAACACAATGGTATTGTCGGCCAAGCCCTTCTCATCCAAGTAATCCAGCAATCGACCCAGCATGTCATCCACCGCGAGGATCATTGCCAAATAGTGTCGATACATGTCTTTAGCGGCCGCTTCCAAGTGTTTTGGCACATTGCCCGGCATCACTAAATGCGCCGGCAGCCGCGCATAACAGTCTTCGGGTGCGAATTGAAACGGCGTGTAGTGCGGGGGATGGGGCGACAGGAACAACAAAAAGGGATCATCCCCAGCACCGTCCATAAATTCAAAAGCATAATTCAGCAATCCATTGGTTTCATAACCGTCCCAACGCTCATAGTTCCAGTCATCTTTGTGCACGAAGCCATCGAAATAGACCATGTGCTGATTGTAGGCGCGCCAATAGTCGAACCCCAGTCGATCCCGCCCTTCAGGCACCCAGTCCGGATGTTGCGGCATGCGATCGATCGCGGGCCAAGTCCCCGTGTGCAAGTGCCACTTCCCTACCCACGCCGTTTTGTAACCCGCATGACCAAAAGCATCGCCAATTGAGAGCTCTGAGTGCCGGGTGCGGGTGGTATTAATCAGGTGACCGGTCGTTTGCGGATAGCGCCCCGTCACCAGCATGGCTCTGGCCGGGGTACAGACAGGGCAATTAGAGATAGCGTTATCCAGCACCAAACCCTCGGACGCCAGCCGGTCGATGTTCGGGGTTTGAATTTGCTGTTCGCCGTACAAGGGGAGCGATAACGCGCGCAACTGATCCGGGAAAAGCACAACGACATTCGGTCGATCGGGCCCTGGGGTTGTTGCCTGGTTCATCACGTCCATCTCCGTCACAGTAGGCGCGCCACCAGCAAGTCTAGAAACGCCTCTTGGTCGCGCCACTCGGTGGCGCAGGAAACCAGTTTTCCAGCTGGGTCGATCAGTGTTTTCCCATCGCTTGTGACGACGATCGGTAACGATTCCATTTCCAGGAACGCATCTGAAAACGCCAAATAAACAGCAACCGCATCGTACAAAATTGAGCTTTGCTGGCGCATATCCAATTGCTGCAGCAAGGGCCAATCCCGCACGGCCTCGGCCCAACCAAAGTGATTCTCCAGCGCCGCCTGGGTGAGCGCGTTTTGGCTCTGCTTGACCTGTTGAAATCGCTCGCCGGTCAACGCAATGATGCCGCAGGTATCCAGCGGCGTAATGATTTTTTCCCAGGGCGCTTGAAACACGGCGCGAGCCGACAGCGCATGCTGCTTGACGTTATATTCTCGCATTGGCTTTGGCGCGCCCAAATACCCCCGACGCAAGCTGCCATGCATCCCAATAAAGCGCGCATTACCCGTAATATTCGGGCTCCGAGATAACGCCGCTGCAATATTTGGCAGCGGACCAATGCCGATCAGGCTGACCGGCTCATGACTGTCGTGGATGGTCTTGCACAAAGCGCCAATGCCGTCCTCAATCACGACGCCTGCATACTCGGAAAGCTGAAAATCGCCTAACCACGCTTCATGCGTCGGCGCGCTGTAATCCAACGGGATACCAATACCGATCGGAATATCCGTGCGGCCCGCGATCGTCAACAACTTAGCCACGATCGCTGCGCGATACCACGTGTCGCCCGTCGTCGTGGTAATCAGCTTCACATCCAGCTCAGGGCATTGCAGCAAAAAGACCAACGCCCAAACATCGTCGACATCAAAACCGATATCCGTATCCAAAATAACGGGTGTTGCCATGGCCAAACCTTCTTTATCGTTCTTTCAAGATAGTCGCAACAAAACCCGGTAGGCGCAATTGGGTTAGTGTGAGGCGCCCTCTAAACCCTTTTTGCGCTTTTTAAAATACCGGCCTACTGGCTCATGGCCGCAAGGCTCATGAAAGTTGCTCGAGCAAGCTGATCGCCACGGGCATCGCCTAAAAGACCATCTGCCATCTTGTTCATGACATAGGCGAAACTTAATGCGTTGTCCTGATCGATGATGGCTCTGGAGCCGCCCCAACCGCCCCAAAAACACAAATTACGTCGATCGGCTTTGACCGGGTGCAAGCCAAAGCCTAGACCAAAGGCCATCGGCCCACCGAAAACGAGGTCTATGCCTTCGATTCGCGTTTGCATGACCGATCGACAAATCTCTGGCGACAAGAGCTGAACATCCCCAACTCGGCCACCATTGGCCAGCGCTGAATGAATCTTTGCAACGGCTCTGGCATTGCTATGACCATTCGCCGCCGGGATCTCGGCGCGCCGCCAACCATCGGTATGACTGTCTAGCGCAGAGGTTCGCGGGCTGGCAAACGTTTTGTATGGGATCGAATCTGTGACCGCGCCTTGGCCTAAAACCGCCCCATCCGGTGGCGGAATTAAGTTCCCAATGCGGTGAAATTCTGAATCCGGCACGCCAATGAAAAAGTCAGCGTTTAAGGGCCCCGCGATCTGCTCGGCAAAAAACTGTCCCAAACTTTGGCCCGTAATGCGTCGGACCACTTCGCCGATTAAGTAGCCCTGGGTTAGGGCGTGATAGCCACTGGCACTCCCCGGGGTCCACCAAGGCGCTTGCTGCGCAAGCAATTGGGTGACCCGTTCCCAATCGTAGAGCTCATCGCCCTGCAGGCGCTCATCCATCCCCGATAACCCGGCGGCATGATTCATCAAGTGCCAAACCAACACACCGCCCTTACCCGCGGCGGCAAACTCCGGCCAGTACCGAGCGACCGGCGCATCAAAATCCAATTCGCCGCGATCAGCGAGCAGCAAAGCACACAAAAACGACATGGTTTTCGTCGTCGAATACACATTGACGATGGTGTCTTCTTGCCAGGGCCTCGTCTTGTTCTCGTCTAAGTAGCCGCCCCACAGATCGACGACCGTCTCACCCTGCCAGGTTGCTGAGAACGAGGCGCCCAAGTCAGCACCCTCGCTAAGCAATGTCTCAAACACTGTTTTAACCCCTTCAAATCGCTCGTCACAATATCCCTGCACACTTAATGTCATAGTCCCTCCTCCTCTCGTTTGCCGACCATAGCAAAGTCTGCCCGTTGGCGCTTGCCTTGGCTACGCCAGGGTTCACGCTGTATGCTTAGACCGCCCTGCGATTAAGACTAAAGCCGGGCACCGGCCTGTAACCTTTGGATAAATCAAATGCGGCCGCATTTGGCGAACACGATTGCCTTTTTAAATAGGCCTGTTTCTGCACATCACGTCATCCTGTGCCATCTAGCCTGCCTTGTCGTAAACTTATCTCATGCAACCAACAACCCAGTTCAATGCAAGGCGCTTCAGCATGATCGATTACAACAACAAGGTGGTGCTGGTTACCGGCGCAGCCTCCGGCATTGGCGCGGCCTTAGTCCAGGCCTTCACAGCCAGAGGCGCACAGGTCGTCTGCGCCGACATCAATGCAGACGGTCTTCAGCAAACGGTTGTGGCAACCGGTAACAAAGCAAAAGCAATCACCTGCGACCTCGCCGACCCCAATGTCGCCGAGCAACTGATTGATGATGTCTATACGGAAATGGGTCGCCTGGACCTCGTCTGCTCGAACGCCGGCATCGGCTTTGCGGGTAAACTCGCGACGACCGATTTTTCTGATCAGCGCATCGAAAAGCTTTTTGAAATCAACCTTTTTGCCGGACTCAAGCTGGGCGGCGCCTACAGTGCGCGTCTGGCATCAGCCGGTGCGCGCGGGCGTTTTATCGTCACCGCATCCGAAAATTCCCTGAGTGTGCCAAATGCGGTCCGCAAAAGCCGGCTCGCCCTCTATGCCGCAAGCAAGCATGCTTTACTGATCGCGATGGAGTGGTTTCGGATTGAACAGGCCGAAGGCCCCTTGGATCTGCATGTTTTGATGCCCGGCGCTGTTTATACCCCTTTGATTGCCAAGGGTTTGCCTGACCCGGCGCAGGCGCCGCCAGAACTCGGCCTCATCACGCCAGCGCGTTGTGCCGAGATCGCTTTAAACGGCATGGACCTGGACTTGTTCTATATTCCAACCCACGCTCATATTTTTGATGACATGAGGCCACGCTTCCAGGACGTCGAACACGCCCTAAACGCTCTAGGCCTTAAAAATGACTGATTCGCTCCCGGGGTGCAAAACAAATCGTTGCACAGCTCCATGCTTCGCCACGTTGTTGAACAACCGAGGCATCCGCAGCATCGTCTTAAGCCATGCGTCCTGACAATAAAATTCTAAAACGATTTATGATGACAAGAGCTCTTAAGCTACTTTGTTAGCGCATTAGGACTATTTTTGACTCGCGCAAGGACTAGCGTACTTCACAGCAAGTCTTGGACCTGCTCCGCACAATCCTCAGCTGGGCTCCAAAACCATCCCTTTGGGTCCCAGGCTCGACCGCAGGTCATGAAGATGCATTGTCCATAGGCCTGCTTAGCAAGCTCATCTTTACCCAAAGCATGTAGAGATCGCGCTTTTGCCCAAAGTGCCATTGACACATCATTCATTAGATAATTTTCTTGAATCTTAGCTTTGGCTTTATTTGATACTTTGCCCGTTCTAGGACACTTTTTACCTTTGTCGTGTAGGCGCTTCTGTTGATGACCTGCTTGCGGACCCCATTGGCTAAAACATGCATCAACGGTGGCAATTGCATCCGCGTGCTGGCCCTGAGCAAAGTTTTTAACAGCCTGAGAGGCCCAGGCTGCGGAATCACCCAACCCCTGAAGACTCGATTGGCAAGGACTTGGAGCCGCGGATAATGGATCGCCGTTGAGCCACTGTGGACAGACGACACAACACAAAAGAAACACCAGAAACTTGCACCATTTTGAGCCGTTCATAGGCAGTCGTACCATCGTTCTACTCAGGATAGCCAACTTTAGCAAACTTACCGCGATTGGGCAGAAGGACCACACACTATCGGTTTTAGGCGATCGCAAGATCATTCGCGCTGAACAGCCCGTTACCTTGTTCTTGTTTGCCGTTAGGGAACCTGATATTTCAACGAAAGGCATAAAAATAAACCACATGAAGTGGGACTTTGATGCGTCAAAGTCCGACTCATAATCGGTGGTTCACCGCGTTCACCTCACTGCCTCCACCCTGCACCCTGCACCCTGCACTCTGATGCCGAAAAATACTGGCAGTACTGCGCGACCTCGAAGCGCCGTAGAACTACCATCAGAGTGCGGGCAACGCGCTTCCTGAACCCAAGGCCCGACTAAATCCGGACCTAAGCCTACCCGATCAAACAGGAGTGCTTTTACCAGAGGTGGATGTACTGCACATTATTCGACGCTTAGACGAAGATCACCCGCATAATCAAAGCATTCCTGAAAACAAAGTACCCAGCCCGCTCAATACCTTGCTATCAGATTACGGTGACGAATGGTTAGCCAAAACCAGGGCCTCATTTCGCATTTATTCTTTGATTCAGGCAGACTGAAGCACGCGTTTTGTCAAGACACCTTCAAAAAGAGGCTCATATGACCCCAACCCAAATAGAGGGCACAACCGCCGACGGCTTCGAGTCTATCCGCTCATTATTCGAGCAAAATATGCACCGTTACCTCGAAGACAAAGCGCAGCTGTGTATTTATGTAAAAGATCAATGCGTTGTCGATCTTTGGGCCCATCCGGCGGATGAAGCCGCTTTCGATGGGGATGCTTTAATCAACGTGTTTAGTAGCGGCAAGAGTCTTGAATCCATTGCAATGGCCTGGCTCGTGTCAGAGGGCAGGCTTCAACTAACGGACCCGGTTATCCAGTATTGGCCAGAATATGCTGCCGAAGACAAAGCCCGCCAAACCATCGCCGATGTCATGCGGCACGAAGCAGGCCTTGCCGCTCTGAACCAATCACTAGACCCTAGGGATCTGCACCGCGACCGTCTAAAGGACAATAAAATCGGCGCCATTCTCGCCGCCCACCCGACTCAATATCGTGCAGGCGGGGCGGAAGCCCGTCGGGATTATCATGCGCTCAGTCGCGGCTGGATCGCGAACGAGATCTTCAGACGCGCCGATGCGCAAGGCCGAACCATCGGCGAGTTTTTCGAAACCGAAATTCGCGGACCGTTCAACGCGGATCTTCATATTGGCGTTGCAAACGAGGACCTGCCCCGGATTGCTCGGTTGCAGCCCGTCTCGATCGGCAAGCACTTACGGTACAGTGCTTGGCCTTTTGCCAAGACTCGAAAGACGCACAATAATCTCTGGGTATTACTCGGCCGCTTATTTAACTTTGCATGGCGAGCGTTGTTGTCACCCGGCATGCGCCCCAAAGAAGCGTTTAAAGACCTGCCCATCATTCAAGCTTTTAATCATCCCTTGATTATCCAAGGCGAGACCCCTTCTGCCAACGCCCATTGTTCCGCGCGAGGACTGGCCCGAATTGGCGCCGCGCTCGCCATGGGCGGCACCAGCCAAGGCAAAACCTTACTCAAACCCGAGGCTTGGCAGGCTCTGCATGCTGAACCGATTACGCGCGACATGAACATTCAAACCAGTTTTACCCAGGGCGGCGTAGCTTATTTCAGTCAAGACAATATGGGCCCGGGCGCCATGAACCAGGCGCTCAATCAGGGCAGAGAAGGCTTTTATGGCTGGATGGGCCTTGGGGGATCGATCTTCCAATGGCATCCTGAAAAGCAAATCAGCATCGCATTCGTGCCGACGTCGTTACATATGTTGGATTTGGTCAACGAACGCGGCAAAACCTACCAAGCTGAATTATTGCGGTGCGTGGACGCGGCGAAATAAGACCTACCCCCACATTACTCGTCATTAAAAACAACAACGCGTTCTGAACCCCGCCTAACGCTGTAGCGCGGCCTTCACCTCTGACAAACGTTCTATGGTTTTCAGACTCTCCATCTGATCAGCGCTCATGTTTCGAACAATGACCTCGGTATAGCCTTGTTGCTGAAGTTGTCCGAGGCGATCCGCGACCTCAGCAACGGAGCCAACCAGCAGCGCCTCTTCCGGTATACCGCGGTAACCTGCCGCAAGGTAGGGCGCAGCTGCCCGCTTAGCGGCTTGACTGGTTTCAGAGATCAAGATGTCTCGCCGAATCGCTGCTGCCCCAATCGCTTTCGACGCCCCTGCACAGGCGTCTTGATATTGCCGGATAGCCGTCGCCGACTGGGCGGGCGTCAACGACGGCGCGGCCAGCCAGCCATCGCCTAAGGTCGCGGCACGGGCAATCGCAGGCGCAACTAAGGCGCCAATCCAAACTTCAACCGGCTCTGATGGCAGCGGTGAGATTCGCGCGCGCTGAAGCTGCCAGTACGTGGATTCATCAACCGTCTCGCCTCGCCACAGGGCTTGCATCACCTTTAACGCGGCCACAAACAAACCGACCTGCCGGCTCATATCAACCCCCAGCGCAGCACCCTGCCGGGCGTCGCCCAAGCCGCACTGCATAATGAACCGGCCTTTTGCGAGTGCCGCGAGCGTACCAACCTGTTCGGCCAGCAAGACCGGATGCCATAGCGGCAGCAAATAGAGCGCGCCAAAGGGTTTGTCGCCCCATTCCGCAAGCATCCGCCCCAGCATGACATTATTTTGAAAGTAAGGTGTTTTCGTTGAATGATGATCACCGACAAACAAATGATCTAGGCCCGCCGCGTTGGCCGCACGCGTGCGCGCAACCATCCAATTGACCGCGAGGTTCGGCGCGATATCAGGATAGGACGAACTCACCGAGATCCCAATTTTCATTACAGTGCCTCCTCTTATAAGGGTTATGCAGACAGACCCCCACTTTATTCGCCTAAGCCGAGGCCCGCCCATAAAAAAACCAGCGCCCGAATGAAGACGGGCGCCGGTTTTGACGGTTTAATCAGCCGAGCGGCTTATGTCGCCGAACACTATTGCACGCGCCGAATCACCGCAGTACCACCCTCGGTTGCACCCGCATTCATGATGATGGAATCGACACTGACCGAGCCTTCAGCCGCTGCGCCCAAATTGTAGGTCATTGCAGCCACAAAACTATGATGCTCGGCGTGATAGCCTGAATCTGGAATCAGCTTCAACGCCACCTGATCCTCTGACTCCGACGCAACGCGAAATTCTGGCTCTGTGCCGAGCGCGCAATAATGCTTCACGACCAAATCACCGTCATGCTCGGTATAGGTCGTCAGCATCTCAACCCCATCTTCGATCAACGTTTCGACCATCGTATTGCCGCCGGAAATCAAGCGGAATTCAGAGCGGGTATCAACCACTTCTCCCGTCACCCGAGTCAATTTCCCTTCCCAAGCACCCACCATCTGCTTCATTTTATCGAAAGCGGAATGGTGCTCTGCCAGCGCAGGCGTCGATCCCACACCGCTCATCATAACGATTAAAAACCCTATCTTTCTGATCATAATTATTGCCTTTATCAAAGATTAAGCCCCTCACGCTTGCACTAGAGAAAGATTACTATCGAAGTAGCCTTTGCTCAACGAGCATTTTCTCGAGCAAGGCGCCTGCTTTATCGCCATAACGATCAATCCTAAGCCTCGCCTACAGGTCGATTAACCCCTGCTTACCCGCAACCGTTGCCAACAACGCCGGGGGGGCCTGGCGAACCACGACGGGTAGATCCAGCTGCCGCATCAGCCGTTCAAAGGACGCGAGTTGATCCGGTAACTGCACCGTGATCTGACGTAGGGATCCCGCAACGGCAAGGTCTCGGCACGGATGCGGGCTTTGGCCCCAATCGATGAAAAACGGCATTCTTGCGCCATAGGGATGGTCCGAGACAAACAACAGTCGCCAGGACAACTCACCGCCCCCAACCGTCTCTCGGGACATCTCCAGAATCCTATGGCCAAACCCGAATCCTGCCAATCGCGGGACAAGATCCTCAAAGCTAGAACAGCGCACGGCAAAGGTGCGCAGACGCGGCGTTTTATACCGCAATAGTTGCGCGCCTAGGGTTCCGGCAAGCACTTGCGCCGGATCTGGCGCGATCACTTCCAAATAGCAATCCTCTGCAAGCCCCAGCAAAGCATTCCGCGTCCCCTGACCTGGGTGACGACCGCCATCCATTGCGGGCAGCTCGAACTGATTTTCGATCCACGTTTTACCCAGGCTTAAATCGGACGCACCCAGCATAAGGTGGTCAATCCCGTAATCGGTATTTCCTGTATTCGGTGCCAAACCGGCTCCTCCCTCTTGGTGCGACGCGCTTCAATCGGGTGTCGTGCCGCCGCGCCAGCACCCTGGATTTCGGCTCAAGAAACCCGCCTCGTTTCAAGAAGCACGATCAACCCACTGCGGGCAACCGCCCCACAGCCACTTTAAAGCCAATCACGTCTTCGCTCAAAAGATTACCCGGAAACAAGGCCGTTTGAATTAAACTGTCGATTTCACATCCCCGGAACCCGCTCAAATTATGAATCACTACTTACTCATCAGCTTAGCGTGTTTGATCACGCTCCCGGTATCGGCGAGTCTCAACTATCAAGAACCGGTCGAGGGCATAGCCAGTCTCGCAAAGGCGCAATTGGCACCCAGTGTTCGGGTGAACAGCAATGGTACGGCGATGCTTTTATTGGCTCGGTCGCTTTACCCACCGATTGCAACCCTCTCTGAACCGGAACTGCGATTGGGCGGGCTCAGGGTGAATCCTCAGAAAAATATCGGCAGCCGGGTGCGTTACTATCACGATATTAAAGTTCAGGCCCTGACCGACGCCAATCCAAGGGATGCGGCCAAATCTGGATCAGGCGATCCAAAGCGGGCGATGCCCGTCACTGGGCTGCCAGAAAAGCCGCAGCTTGCTTATTTTTCCTGGTCTCCCGATGAACAAGCCGTTGCCTTCACCCATACCAGCCCCACAGGCGTTGAGCTTTGGGTTTTAGACGTTGCAAGCGGAACGGCCCGGCGACTATCAAAGCACCTTCTCAATGCAAACTTAGGCTCGCCCTTTACCTGGGCCGCCGACAGTCAATCGATTTTGAGCAAAATTGTTCCTAAGTCTCGAGCGGCACTCATCGACGCCGGGCGCTCGGTGCCAACCGGGCCGACCGTCTCGGTCAGTCAGGGTGAAAAAGCTCAGAACCGCACCTATCAGGATTTACTGAAAAGCCCAGCTGATGCGTTTAATTTTGAACAACTCACCCGATCTGAGTTGTATCGAATCCCCTTAAAAGGCCGAGCAACGCTTTGGCAACCCGCCGCCCTGTACGCATCCGTTGCGGTCTCGCCAGATGGCGAATATGTCATGGTGACGCAAGTAAAACGCCCTTTTTCTTATTTAGTCCCTTATTACCGCTTTGCCGCTGAGACCAACATTCATACCGATGGCGGCAAACTGGTGACCCAACTCATCGACCGGCCCGTTGAAGAGACGCGCGCTAAGGGATTCATGGCAACGACAAACGAAAAGCGCGGCTTTGAATGGCGTGCCGATCAGGCGGCAACCATCACTTGGGTCCAAGCGCTGGACGGCGGCGACCCAAAACAAGCAGTCCCTTTTCGCGATGAACTCCTCGAACTCAAGGCGCCCTTTACCGATCAACCCAGATCACTCATCAAGACGCAAAACAGACTGCGGCAAGTTCATTGGGGCGACGAAACGATGGCCGTGGTTGATGACATCTGGTATGACAATCGCAACACCAAAAGCTACGCGTTTAATCCCTCGGATCCTGGCACGGGCGTTGTGACCCTATTCGATCGCAATCTTCAGGATGAGTACAGTGATCCTGGTCAGTTCGCAACGACGCGTAATGCACTCAATCAATCGGTATTAGCGCTGGAGGACGGCCGGGGCTATTTGCTTGGCGAGGGGTTCTCCGATGCGGGTCAGTTCCCCTTCGTCGACACGATTAACCTCCGGCTTGGCACAACCCAGCGGCTGTACCAGTCCGCCTATACCGATCGGGTTGAGCGGCTCTTGAGCGCGATTGATCTGGCAACGGGTACTTTGCTCGTGAGTATCGAGTCACCCAACACCTACCCCAACTACTATCTCAGAAATATGCGCTCGCCTTCTCTGACCCAAGTCACGGATTTTGAGAACCCGTATGCTGCGCTGGCCAACACTCAGAAGACGCTGATGACCTACGAGCGAGACGATGGGTTAAGTCTTTCGGGCACCCTGTACCTACCCGAGAGCTATCAGGCTGGCTCAGGCGCGCGGCTCCCGCTACTGCTTTGGGCCTACCCAGTTGAATACAAAGACGCACAGAGTGCAGGCCAAACGACCAGCAACCCCAATGCCTTCACCTACCCCTACTACGGCAGCCCCATTTTTTGGGTGACCCAGGGTTTTGCGGTGCTCGATGATGCGGCCTTTCCGATTGTGGGCGAAGGCGATGCCGAACCGAATGACAGTTTCCGCCGGCAGTTGGTGGCTAATGCCGCCGCTGCCATCAAGGCCCTCGATCAACGCGGCATCATCGACCCCACAAGGGTTGCCGTTGGCGGGCATTCCTATGGCGCCTTCATGGTGGCCAACTTGCTCAGCCACTCTAATTTATTCGCAGCCGGCATTGCGCGCTCTGGCGCCTATAACCGAACCTTGACGCCCTTTGGGTTTCAGCGCGAACAGCGCAGCTATTGGGAGGCTCCGGAGGTTTACTACGACATGTCGCCCTTTATGCATGCGGATAAAATGAAAACACCGCTTTTACTCATTCACGGCGAAGCCGACAATAATTCCGGGACCTACCCCATGCAAAGCGAGCGTTACTTCAACGCCCTCAAGGGCTTGGGCGCCCCTGCGCGACTGGTCATTTTGCCGAAGGAGAGCCACGGTTATCGGGCTCAAGAGAGTATCCTGCATATGCTGTGGGAGCAGGACCAATGGTTACAACAGCACCTGATGCCGAATCAAGTCACGCCTTAGCGGATAACATTGACGGGTTATGGCGCCTGGCGAGAAAGGGCTTTTAAGGTTCACAAGGCCTGTTCACCCAACCCAGGCCTAGGTCTTTTTGCCATTTTGGCAGCTCGATCCGCTTTCGATATTTTCGGACACGCGGGAACGCGCTGCTCGCTAGCCTTTAACCCGCGACGAATCTCTGATTAACTTAAACGTTCATGCCAAGGCCTTCTTTATCATGTCACTACCGCATCCCATGGATAACATCGTCGTTCGTCAACTGCGGTTTGACTTTGATCAAACTGAGACCGGTTGCGTTTGGAGTCAAAGCTCCCCTGAATTCTCGATGTTCCTTAATGCCCTCGGAATCCATGTACCCTACTTCGAGCGATTCCTCGTCAAGGTAATGCGGCAATACCGCAGCGAATTAACCGACCCGAGCCTCGCGATCGACGTGCAAGCCATCATCGGCCAAGAGGCGCATCATGCCTTCAACTTTGTTCGTTGGAATCAGGTCTTGTGCGCGCGGTATCCGGAACTGCGTCGTCTTGAACAAGACGCCGAGTCGTTCTTTCAAACCGCATTTGACGCCCGCAGCAAGCGGTTCAAGGTTGGGTTTACAGCAGGCTATGAAACGTTCACTTTTTTAGGCGGCATGATTATTCTGGATCGCTATGAAGAACTTATGGGCGACGCCGACCCTGATCTTCGAGCCCTCTGGGTCTGGCATCAGGTTGAAGAAGTTGAACATGGCGCCGTCGCTTTTGATTTTTATCGAGCCCTGTATCCAGATGATCAGTGGTATCGCAGGCTCATGATTGTTCACGCCTTTCTCCACATCAGCTGGCAAACCTTTAAGGCCTACCGGCACATGATGAACCGCGAAGGCTATTACCATTCAGTCCGAAAAGCCGTTACAGGCTGGCGATTTTTCTTTGGCTTTGCCTGGGATCTTGCGCGCAGTGCGCTGCCGGTCTTTTCAAGACAGTATCATCCCCGAACGCATCCGATCTGCAATGAACAACAAAACCCCGTGGCGGTTGCTTGGCGAGACTATGTGCTGGCCGGCGGCCAAGCAGAGCACCTAGATTCCCAGACAAGCCAGCACTTGTCTGCCCCTTAACAGACACGTTCTTTAGCAACCGAGGCCCATCATGAGCAACCTGCATCACCCATCAAACCGGCTCTGTTATACCGTCATTGGACATGCCATGACGGTGTTGTTTATCGGTCTGATTGCTGGGATCTTCCTTATTTTTTCGCTTTTAGACGCGGTGACCCTTTGGCCACTACCCGCTTGGGAAGTCCGCATTCCTGGCTCCACGCGGGGCTGGCAAGCCGCCCATGTCGGGGGCATTTTAAACGGCGTGATGATCGCCGTGGGCGCCCTACTAATGACCAAGCTACAGCTTGAAGGTCAGTCCGCGCGCTGGGTCGGTTGGGGGCTCATCATTACGGGCTGGGCGAATACGGTTTTCTATTGGGCGGGGAACGTTGCACAGAACCGCGGGCTTTCGGTCAGCACAACGCCTTTTGGTGATGGGGATTTGGCCGGCGCCATTGCATTCTTAGGCGGTGGGGTCGGCATGTTTTTCACCTTTGTCGCCATTGCGTTATTAGGGCGCCGGGCCTTTGAACTGGCTGGCAAATCGCCTGACACGATTGATTCTTAAAAGCCCCACCCTAAGGGCCTTGCGCGATTGCCGCATTCGTAGGTTCGATAATCCTGTATTATCTTCGCGCCAGTGGGCCAAACCAGCACTTAGGCTTTCAAGGTTGATCTTCTCGGCGCGTCAATGAATACTTTGCTCATGTTTTACTCGATGATTTACAAGCACATATGCCAGCGCTTGCTACCCGTTGCAACGGCCCTGCTCATAGGCATCCCTGCGGACGCCGCGCCGCGGCGTATGGCCTGCCTGTCCGAAACCGGCGAGTCCTCGGCGCGATATTGGTCTGAGCAAGCAAAGAACAACCGTAATTTTGGCAACCTCGATAAAGCCAATCAGTTTGAGCAAAATGCAGCCTACTGCGAAGCGTCAGAGTATGGCAGAAAAGTTGTGGTTACCTTCGATGCAGGACCAAACGCGGCGGATATCCAATCGGCCGATTTTCAGCTCTATACCATCTGCGGGTTTGAAGGTGGCGATATCATCCCGGCAAAAATCAACCTGAAAGAAGACACCTACACCGTCTCTTATTATCATAACTACTACCGAATGATGCGCTACTTCCACATAGACCGAGACAGCCTGGCAGCCGGCTTTGTGGACCAACGCGATTTCCAGTGCCGATTTGAGTCATATGATCTCTCAGATAAGTTACTGTAAACCGCGCCAAGGGGTTATCTGACATGAGCATCATCGATATCCTGACCACCGGCGGCACCATCGACAAGATCTATTTTGATCAGAAGAGTGCGTATGAAGTTGGCGACCCGATTATTGGTCCGTTACTGACTTCGATGAACGTCGGATTTGACTTCACCGTTGAGCAGCTTATGCGTGTCGACAGCCTGGATATGACCGACGCCGATCGATTCATCCTCTACGAACGCACCAAACGGTCTTCCTCTCAACAAGTTTTGATCACCCACGGCACAGACGGCATGATTAAAACCGCGCAGAGATTGTCCAAAATAAAGGGCAAGACCATCGTTTTGACGGGATCATTGCAGCCGGCAGCGTTTGCCCACAACGACGCGGTTTTCAATATCGGCGCCGCGGTGAGCGCGGTTCAAACCCTAGCCTTTGGGGTTTACCTTGCAATGAATGGGCAGATTTTCACTCCCGACACCGTGGTTAAAAATTTGGACAAAAACCGCTTTGAACAAAAGCCAGCTGACGCCGCAGGGCGGCTCGCGCCCAGCCAAATTCCACCGGATCGCTTCACAAAATAAGGCCATTTCAGCCCTAAAGCAGCCCCCACCCACAATGAAGCTGCGGCATTGCAACGATCCTAAGTCCCTTTTTTTAAAAGCCATGGCGCAATGATCGGCCTGCGCTTGCTATGGCGTTGTCGACTCTAAAAAGTCCCGCCGGGCTCGACGGCGATCGATAAACGCTTGCCGATCGGCTTCAGGCAGCCCCTCTAGGCGAGCCCTTCTGTCCGACATCATTTGATCCCGTTCCTCAGGCGACATCGCATCCAGTTTTGCCTTGCGGGCCTGACGAAAGGCTTCGCGCGCCTCAGGTGACGGCGGCGCCATTCTGGCAGGAGCGTCCCCACGCTTTTCAGAATGCGGCTTTTGCATCCGGTCTGACTGAAACGCTCGCCGCTGGGTCATGCGCCGCTCACGGTCTGAAGCGGATAGCCCATTCAACTGAGCCCGTCGCTCGGCCTTAAACTGTTCTCGGGCGGCAGGTGACATCAAAGACCACTTCGCCTTGCGTTCTGCACGCTTCTGATCCCGCTGCTCGGGTGTCAGCGCAGCCCAGTCCGCCCGGCGTTGGGATTGATCTGCACTGGATGCAACAACGCGCTGAGCCGCTGGCGCTGACTGAGGCGCCAACCCCACATCCGAAAAAACATGATTTATCGGCAATAACCCGATCAAAGCCGCGAGTAGGCTCAGGGAATGATTTATTTTTAACATCGCAATGCTCCAAATGAATGACCCGGTTACAGTGCGCTAATCCGGCTGAACCGAAGCTGAATCCGAACTCGGTTTCACGTCCGATGCTAACCAATCAAACTGTACTCAACGGGTTACATCGCATCGGTTGCAGGCGCCCCCCGAGAAGAGTCATCCGCCATCATCATGGCCTCAGACAAGCTCTCCAGCATGTGAATGCGCATCGGATCGGTCTTCTTAACATCTTTCATTTCATCGGGGTCGGTCTCCAGATGGAATAACTGCTCTTCACCCTTACTATTACGCGTATATCGATAGCCATCTTTTACCAGTGTTCGCGTTCGTGCGGGTATTGGCGTCAGTTTAGCGGTCACCAGCGGCACATCATCCTCGATCAAAACAAAATCCCGCACGGATGTGGCAGGCGCGGCAATGGTGGGCAGCAAGCTATGTCCTTGGAGCCCATCGTAGGCCTTAATCCCGCAAGCCGCCATCAGGGTCGGTCCAAGATCAATCGTTGAGGCCAGGGCCTGTGTCCTGCCGGCGGCATGCCCCGGCACTCGAATTAAAAGCGGCACTTGCAGCGTGCCGCGATAGTGCATGAAGCCTTTTAAAAACAAGCCATGCTCACCCATCATATCCCCGTGATCCGAGGTAAAGACAATAATGGTATCCTCGCTCAATCCTAGGCTTTCAATTCGGGCAAGGATCTCACCTACCCCTTCATCAATCATGCCGATCATGCCATAGGTCGCAGCAATGGCCTCAGCAAGTAGCGCATCATTGCCATAGCCGCAGGGGCTGACCCAATTGCGCTGATCCTTTGGGTGGATGTCTTTGAAAAGTCTCAGATGCGCTGGGGCATCTTTAAGGTCGTCATGACGGCTTGCGGGCAATAGCATCTCTTCCGGCCGATACGCGTCAAACCACTTACCCGGCGGCGTGAGAGGATGATGAGGATCAGGAAACGAGCAAACCGCAAGAAACGGCGCCTGGCGCTGATGGGCCGCCTCAATGAACGCAAGGGTCCGCTCTGTGACAAACCGGGTTGAATGCAGACGCTCATCATACGGCGGCTGGTAAATCTGGCGCCAATGCTTCGATCGTTTTGAACCTTGTGCATCGCGATCCTGGTCAATCACGAGCTTTGATAAATCACCCCCCTGAGCCAACGCCCATTGCAGATGGTGACCGGCAACACTTGCGCCGTGATCAAGACTGAGTTCAATCTGACCAAAGCCATAGTAATCCTCCGGATCCAGCACGGGGCCCGCGGTATATCGCTCATAATCTTCAATGGCATCCCAACCGGCAGGATAGGGCGATTGACTGGACGGCCCACCCCGAAATGGCACCATCGCGTTTTTACTGACACCATGCTGCAAGTGTGACTTACCCATCAGCGCCGTTTGGTAGCCTGCTTTTCGGAAACCCCGAACGAAGGTATTGACGCCTGGCTCCAATGAGCGATCATTGAAAATGACGCCATGCGCTGAGGGCATCCTCCCCGTCATTAAGCTTGACCGGTTCGGCATACACACGGGGTTTGCGACCCAGGCGTTGTCAAACACCATGGCGCGGGCCGCCAAAGCATCAAGATGCGGGGTTTTTAAGATCGGATTGCCCATGAACCCCGTGTCAGTGGCACGCTGCTGATCCGTAATCACCAACAAAACATTAAGTGGCGGCTTAGCCTTCATTTAACGTGCTCCTTATTGCTGCCCGCCAATTGAACTTGGCCTCAATCGCATGACCGACACCGTTTTGGGCTTTGCTCTGAGCTTAGCATGTCACTTCGAGCGGGAGTGCTGCCCGCGGCCCATAACCGATCAGTGCTAGGCGCACTCTGCGAAGCATTCTGCGAAGCACTCTGCGAAGCACTCTGCAGCCTTTTGCTGGCAGGCGCGGCGGAACGTGATAGCCTTAAAGCCGGGGTGACCAGACTTGTAAGGCCATGAAAGCAAGACTTCTGCAGTGGATGCTAAACATTTCAAGCACGGTTTTGGGAGGACGATTGCTCGTTGCCCTGCTCTCTCCCATCGATCGATGGTTACTGCTCAAAACAACCGGGCTCGTCAGCATTTCCGGCCTTGGCACACCAACCTTACTGCTGACCACCTTGGGCCGTAAAACGGGTCAGCCGCGCACCACGCCCCTCATGTATTTATCCGACACCCATCAACCCGTCATCCTGTACATCATCGGCTCAAGCGGCGGTCGACCTTTGATGCCCGCCTGGATTTTAAATCTGATGGCCAACCCAAAGGTCCTCGTGACACGCGACGGGATTACCCAGAATTATCAGGCGAGGGCCCTCACTAACGGGCAATACAGTGCCGTTTGGCAACGCTTTATGACGTTCAATCCAGGGTTTAGGCGCTATCAGGATCGATTGACCCGCAGCATTCCGATCATCGAACTGGCGCCGCGCGCAACTCAGGCTCAAGGTTTACCAGCGGTTGACCGCTTAGGCTAACCCTTTTGAAGGCGGGTACCGCGGCGCACCAGTTCATGCCGAGCGATCTTCCAAACCGCGCCTTCCCGGCGCATGTTCGTCAAATAGGTCGCCCACAGGGTAAAGGTCGATTCGGGATCATCCATTAAATAATGCAAGGCTTGTACATCCGTTCGCACAGACGCGACGTCTCCATCCACCTGAACCAACTGCGGACCGAGCATGTGCTGGGTTTGTCCAAAGGCCGCTAATTTTTCAACCACTTCAGCGACCCATTGATCCGCGCCAACCACTGCGTCCCCGCCAAACCCGACAATTTCAACATCATCCGCGAAGCAACGACGATATTGGGCCATATCGCGATCATCCACGCCGGCGGCATAATTCGTCATTACATCCTGAATGGCTAAGCGATCTTCTAATATCGTCATGGCGGGCTCCTCAATTTAGCGTGCGCGATCGACCATGACCGCCGGTTGTCCTGACCTCTTTTTTAATTCAGCGCCGACAAAATACCGCCTGGGCTGATTCCCAACGGATCCTTATTCGCGTGCTGATTCGCCGTCTAGGGCGACGGCTTCGGCAGATCGCCTGCAATATAATCATCGATCATCTCATGGTACCTGCGAATCCGTTTTTCTTGATTCGACAGATAAACGCCTTTGAAGCCTCTCGAGCGAAAACCGCGTTGCTGCGTAACAAACACCGCCACGTCCTCTTCGATCGCCGCGCCAATAGAGTCTTCCCCGTAGGTCAACATTTTGACGGGCGCTTCTTGATTAGCGTCGGATGCGATCATCGCGCGGCCCGCGCGGCCGCCGGCTGCAGCACCCGCCTCGATCGAGGCGGGGCTGGCATACCACCAATTATCGAACAAACACTGCTCCGGATCATCCCGGTGGGGTCGCGCTCGTAAGAAATGAAACCCATCCGACCATACCGAGACCGCAAAGTTAGGAAACAAGGTGTAGTGAAAGGCATCGGTAAATTGTGCATCCGGGATCTTGTCGTAATGCGTGTAACCGCGTTCAACACCCAATTTACGCTTGGCTGCCTGAAGCGCTTCTCGAATATCCTCGGGCCGGCCCTTCAAATCCTCAGGATCAATATCCCAATGTCGCAATTGCGACGCCAGGGGCTCAAGAATATTACCCGCCTCGTCCGTCGACCCAACCCCGAAGCCGCCTTTCATGACCATACGATTGTGGCCCTCATCAGACAGGTCAAACTGGGTCTCTTTAAAATAGGTATCAATGTGGCCACGAATTGCTTTTCGGTCCGTATCGGGCGTCGCACCTTGGTGCACCGTCGGAACATGGTAGGACTCGTTGAAGTTGTCTAGGACAATTTTCCAATTACAGGGCAGCCACATTGTATTTGCCATGGTGCGCTGCCAAGACTGAATGTCTCTGGCGTGCCAATCGTCCCAAATGGGGCCCAGGTAGGATTTTAAGGACTGGCATTCTGGATCCATGTTGACCCAGATGAAGCCCGCAAAGGTCTCACAGCGCAACTCCTGTAAGCGCACTTTTCCGCAGGGGTTGCCTTCCGGAAAATCTTCTTTATCCGGCGCAAAATTAAGCGTGCCATCCGGCAAAAATGCCCAACTGTGGTACTTACACACAAAGCGTCTGAGGATGGTGCCCTTGGATTCTGAAACCAATGGATTGCCGCGATGCTGGCACACATTGTAAAACGCTTTCACGTCGCCCTCTTTCTGACGAACCATCAAGACTTCTTCTGAACCGATCTCTTCCATCTGCCAGTCGCCCGGGTTCGGTAACTCCGCTTCCCGGCCCAAAAGCAACCACACCTTCGTCCACATCCCTTCCCATTCCTGAGTCATAAAGTCTTTTGCGGTATACCGCGAACCAGGGATGGTGTGGCCTCGGGTCGTTTGCTCTGGCCACCGGTCAACCAATTTTAATTGTTCGGACATTGTGATGCTCCTTATCGTTTGCGGCACTTTCAGCATCAATACGCTGCGTTGGTCCGCGGGTTCACGCCAATGCTTTGAGTATCTCTAATCCCCCACCGACCTGGCAAGACCTAAAGCGTTTGATGTTCAGGTTAAAATCATGCGAATTAACGCGGCCTTTGGCCCAATGCTGCCTTGGCGCCCACGATCTAATGGGAACAACAGACTCGTTTAGCGGCAAGATGGTTAACGCGGGCAAACCCAAGGCGGCGCGATGTACTCGATGATCGTGATGCAAGGCCGGTTCGTTCCGACCAAAGAGGCCATGCGGCTGGACACCAGCATCGACATTCCGCTGCATGCTCCTTGCCGCCCAATAGTCCGCCTTAACAATAATGTTGTCCGAGCCTATTAAGGGTCTTTATTCCATAAGCTTCATTGCAAGGGCTTTGTTGCAAGGGCTTTATTAAAAAAACGCTTAGCAATAGTTTGATCGCATCTTGCGCGCCCAAAGTGCGGACTGAAGCCCGGGACCAAGTGCTTTTAAACCCTTTCTACCCGGTCACCCCAATTCAAATCCCCGCCACTGAAACCTCTGATTTTTTGAACTCAAAACATGTCGCATTTAGGCAAAATCATGTCGTAATATTGCCCGCGAATTTCCAGCTGCTACAGCAGAATCGGCGGTTATAGACTCACTCAATTGGGCAAACCGGCAGCGGATCAGCGCTTGCATAGAGAGTAGCCATTATGGACAAATCCGGAAGACGACGAAGCGGGGGTCGATCAAGTCGAGTCGCCGCCCGACAAGCCTCAGCTGCGGATGCGCTGATCACCCACATTGATCGCGGTATCCCTTATTTTGACGTACTGAACGAGGAAGCGTTGACGCTGATCGAGCACAATGCGGAGACGGTTCTTGAGGAAATCGGCATTGATTTCAAAGACGCGCCAGAGGCTTTGGCGCTCTGGCGGAATGCCGGCGCGACCATTGAAGGTGAACGCGTGCGCCCGCCTCGTGGCCTCTGCCGAAAGCTTCTGCAAACAGCCCCAAAAGAATTCACCCAACACGCCCGTAATCCTGCGCGCTCAACCATTATTGGCGGCGACCGGACCGTTCTTGCGCCCGCTTATGGATCGCCCTTTGTCCGGGATCTCGATCGTGGTCGACGCTATGCCACCATCGAAGACTTTAGAAATTTCGTAAAGCTCACTTACATCAACCAAGGGCTTCACCACAGCGGCGGCACGGTCTGTGAACCCGTTGATCTACCGGTCAACAAGCGCCACTTTGACATGGTCTACAGCCACATCAAATACTCTGACAAACCCTTCATGGGATCTGTGACCCATCCTGAGCGGGCTCAAGACACCGTGGATATGGCAAAAATCGTATTTGGCGATGCGTTTGTGGATGAGAACTGCGTTACGACCAGCCTGATTAACGTCAATTCGCCGATGACATTTGACGCCACGATGCTGGGCTCTGCCCGGGTTTACGCGGAGAACAATCAAGCGACGATTATTTCGCCCTTTATCTTGGCCGGCGCGATGTCACCCGTGACGGTTGCGGGCACCCTAACTCAAATTCTTGCCGAGGCTTTAGCCGGCATGGCCTACACGCAGCTGGTTCGGCCCGGCGCACCCGTGATTTTTGGCACCTTTGCCAGTGCCATTTCAATGCAATCCGGCGCGCCCACCTTTGGGACACCCGAACCTAGCCTTGTCCTCTTAGGCGCCGCATCACTGGCGCGCCGCCTTGGGGTACCGTTTCGATCGGGCGGTGGCTTGTGCGCCTCAAAAGTTGCCGATGCCCAAGCGGCCTACGAATCTGCCAACACCCTGCAAGCGGCCGCCTTTGCCGGTGTGAACTTTATGCTGCACACCGCCGGTTGGCTAGAAGGCGGCCTGGTCATGAGCTACGAAAAGTTCGTCATGGATGCGGATCAAGCCAACATGATTGCGGTTTTCCTTAAAGGCATTGACCTATCAGAGAACGGTCAAGCCATGGACGCACTGCGAGAGATTGGCCCGGGCGCGCATTTTTTGGGCGCGACCCATACCCAAAA
>ENA-OWPI01000762-OWPI01000762.1-marine-metagenome-genome-assembly--contig:-NODE-762-length-40786-cov-11.323761_pt1 | contig 40786 bp, 27 predicted proteins | sample MGYA00238138_ERZ651775 | MGnify/ENA primary metagenome ERZ651775 (study PRJEB26906, sample SAMN06265043) | marine metagenome | isolation source: Helgoland LTER site | place: Germany:Helgoland, sampling...
GCCGCGACGATTGCCGCCGCGACTAACGCGGCGGATTTCTTCGCCGCGTCCGAAGCGTCGCAAGAAATAGCCTTCGCAGAGGTTTTCTTGGTGGATTTTTCCGCCTTCAAGTTGCTCGTCGGGGAAACTTTCAAAGTCTGTTTTATAAGAGATATAAAGAAGAATATTTAAGAATACGGTGAGTGAATCGTCCGCGAAAAGCGAGCGCGAAAGCATACTGACAGAATCCGATGCGAACGACGAGATGAAGGCGGTTTTGAAACCGGAGATGATGAAGAGAGAGAGAGAAAGAGAGCGCAACGAGTGCGCGCGCGAGATGATGCTGATCTTTCGGGGGCAATTTTGAACCCCTTCTGTGCGATCAAAATCTCGCCTCTCACGACACGCGCATCGATCTCTCTCTCTTTCTCTCCTCTTTGAAAGGTTTCAAAGCTCGAGGGAGAGGGACGAGAGAGAGAGACGAGCGCGGGTTGTTTCGGAGAGAACGATTTCGTCTTTCGACTCTCTCTCTTTGAACGCTTTTCTTCAAATTTCTTTTCCCATCAAATCATCATCGCACTCGAACAAAAGCGAACGCATTTCTCTCTCTCGAGAGAGAGAAAATGTCTCGCGTGCGTTGTAAAATTCCAGATACGAAATCCACGCCAAAGCGCCTTCACGCGAACAAGAAAACAAAGCGAGAGCGACAGTATCGTACCGTTTGTGCGAGCGAAAACATTTTTATTATGTGTATGAGTTTCTCTTTACGTGCGTTAAAGCGTGTGTGTTTATGACGTTTCTTTTACGCGCGCAGAGAGACAAGGAGGAGATTATATTTTCTTTTTCCGCTCCGAAGCGAGAGAAGTCGTTGATACGCTTTTTGGAGATTCGAGGTCGATTAGGGTATATTACCCTAAACATAATGTTTGTGTGTTTTCTCACAGGGGAGACATCGAGACACATGTCTCGACACAGAGAGACTTTTGCGAGTAGAAAGATGACGTCTTTGTCGAGAGGAGAAGATGAAGAGGAGAGGAAAACGAGAGTGGCAAACGCGGTGCCGAAAACGTGGTTGGAGAAAACTGCGCTCTCTGTGAGTGATGATGCTTTTAGTAAACGTCTGTTCGTGAGATGCTACGCGTCACATTTGGAAATCGAAAACAACGAGAACGTCAGAGATTGGATGTACGCTTTGACGGAAACGAACATGCGAGAGATGTACGAACAGACGTGGGGATGGAACTCGTTGGAGAAACGGAGAGAGTTGAGCGATCAAAACGCGAAGTTTGTTTTGGTTTTTACTCAGAAGAAGAAGAGGGAGGAGGAAAAGGAGGAGGCAAAAGTGGCTTTGAATACGACGGACGACGAAGACGAAGACGAAGAAAAACCGGTGGCGTTCGCGCACTATCGATTCGAGGTGGACGACGACGATGTCGCGTCGGTGTACATATACGAGTTACAGGTGGAGCAAACGATGAAACGGTCCGGGTTAGGAAGGGTGTTGATGCGAGCGTGCGAAAAGATAGGATGCGCTTTAGGATTGAAACACGCGGCGTTGACGGTGTTGAAAACGAACCAAGCTGCGAGGAGCTTTTACGCGAAGATTGGGTACGAGGAAACCGATCACGCGCCGGTGGATGCGCACTACGTGATCATGCGGAAACGAATTTAGTTATTATATTTAGTTTTAGTTTTAGTTTTAGTTTTAGTAATTATTAGAATCCTAAGCGCTTGACTACTCTAAGTATTTCGCCTTCTAAAGCGTACGAATGGGTCGGGTTGTGGAAACTCTCCTTGTCCGCGAAGTAATGGTACGTCTTCATGCTGTTACCGCCCGAAAACCGTCCACCTCGTCCGAAACTGAATCCGTACGGGTCGACGATATCGCATCCAGAGGCGAGCGCGAGGAAGATAGCTAATATCCCCGTACTTGGCGTCGTTCCTCCGTGCATGATGACGTGCTTTTTGTCCTCGTGTTCTCTCTCTACTTCCTCCGGCGATTCGTTTTCGCGCATGACGATGATTCGAGTCTTCACCGCTCTAACCTTTTCGAGAAGCTTTCGGACGTCGGATTGGACTCTATCGCTCGCCATCCAAGGCGGATGTAATTCAACGCCACGTTTATGGCGGCGGAACTGTTTGGCGAGTGCATAAAACCTCTCCGCGCTTGCTCTCGTCGAGATGACCGTTTCATCCGTCTCCACCGCCTCTCTCAGTTTCTCCCCGAGCGCGCTTTCTTGACCGTATTTCTCCGCCCACGCGTTGTTCAACACGCGAAAATCAGTTTTTGCACCAACTTTCTCTTCGTATCGACCGCCCACTGGTCCTTGGTTCACCCTAAAGACGACATCGTGCGAGTCGATTGTTTGTCCGATGTTGTTGATATCGTAATTGTTGTTGTTGTTATCCTCCTCCTCAACATCCTCGACGTCCTCTTCTCCCTCTCTTCTATCCTTTCCACTGATTGGCCCGTTTCCGACTACCGCGCACTCCTTCGTCCTCTTACCACCAACGTCTCTTTTTCGTCCTTTTCCTCGGAACTTATCCATCTTCTCCTCGTCGAGGCCTAACATCTTCAATTGCTCTCTGTCGCCGCTTAACGTTAAAATCGCCTTCTCCGCGTTCCGACTCCCGAACGCTCTGTTGCTCAAATTAATCGACGAAACAACCTCGTGATCTACGAACAACTTCTCGCTCTTTTTAAACCCATCTATGGTTTTCATCACCAACTCCTCGACGACTTTCTCGCACTCTCTCTCGCTCTCGCATTTCATCGCTTGGAGCGTTTTCAACACCGATTTCGCCCTCGCCTCTTCGCTCTCGATGTGATTTACGTATCCTCTCATTTCCGTCGAGTTCAACTCTCTCGGTTTCGATAACATCTTCCACTTCCCCGTGTTCGTATTTCTCGTTTTCATCTCGTCTTGTCGCATGATTTTCGTTTCGCTGTTGTATATCCGTCTTCGCTCGTACGTTAAAGCTTTCCTCTCTATTCTCGAAAATGTGCCGAATCCAAGCACGTTCACGTCTGCATCATCGTCATCCTTTCCGAATAACTCCTCGAAGGACGGTAACTCGTTCTTTATGAACTTCTTCTTCGCGTTCGTGCTTTTCATCATTTTCACTTCGTCCTTTATTCTTGCATCGTTGTTTATCTTCATCCTCGAGTACACTCCAATCACCCAAAGCGAGTAGAGGAGGACGAACCCGATGCACAACTTTGCGCCTTTTCTGCGGAGGATAAAGAGCCCTTTTTTCTTCCTCTTACTTCCCTTCCTCATCAACGAACCACCGTTCTCGACATCGCGTCGTTGTTTTCCAATCATCGCTCAGGAGGTCTGCGCGCACATCGTCTCGTCCTCGAGCGATTGAAATGAAATGAAGAATTTGATTTTGAATTTCCCCAAAGACACTTCATTCTGAAGCAGCGCTTCTATACTGAGAGTCTCTTTTAGTACCATTCGACTTTTGCTTCTCTGTTCGTGCTCTCCGAGAGAACGTCTCGCTCGCAACAAGAATGGACCACCACCACCCCTCATCTTTCACTCACGCGCATCATCGTCATCAAAACAGTGCGACGATATCGACGGAATCCGACGGGAATCTCGTCTCGAACATCTTTACCAATTACATCAAGAAAGCGCTGAAAGAAACAGGCCCGGGAATGAAATCGTTACTGGTGGACGACTTCGCGCTGGCGATGACGAGCAACGGGATGAACCAGACGGATATTTTAAAACGCGAAGTCTTCGCGGTGGAGCCTTTGATGATGACGAGCAATAAAAGTAAAAGTAAAAGTCTCGAGAAGGTGGTGGTGGTGCCTTCAAGAGAGGAGGAAAGTTTGCGGTTCGTGAAAGCGGTGTGCATTTTACGACCGACGAACGAGAACGTGAACGCGCTGTGCGAGAGACTACGCGGTGGTGGTAACGGTACGTCGACTTCGTCGTCGTACGGGGAGTTTCACGTGTTTTTTACCAACGCGATCGACGAGCGCAAACTTCGCGCGATTGCGAAAGCGGACGCGAGAGGAGGAGGAAACAAAGTGAAGCAGATTCAAGAGATTTTTTGCGACGTGATTGCGATGGACGAGTGCGCTTTCGTCATCGACTCGAGAGATTGTTTTAAAGAGGACGCGATGCGAGCGTTCGATCCGAACGGCGGGATGCGGAAGAGAGTCGGGAATAATAATAGTAGTTTTCAAAGAACCAACTACGAGTACGCTTTGATGTGTGACCCGAGTTGGGGGGTGAGGAATGGGACGCCGTTGATTGATAGGTGCGTAGAAGGTGTAACGAGTGTATGTTTAGCGTTGAAACGACCTCCAATGTTTCGATATTCTGCGAAGTCGAACATTGCGAGACGAATCGCCGAGGACGCGCAACGCGTCGCCTCGGAAAGAGAACCGGGATTGTTCGATTTCGGAAGGCGTAACGACGAAGGGTATTGCCACGTGCTGATTGTTGACCGATTCGACGATTGCGTGACGCCTTTGTTAACACAGTGGACGTACCAAGCCATGGTGCATGAGATATTCGGTATTTCGAGTTCGAACAGAGTGAGAGCGCCGGACGCGCAAAAATTAAGCAAGAAGCCGGAGGAGTTTATTCTCTCTTCCAGAGAAGATGCTTTTTTTAGAGATCACAAGTACGACGATTACGGCGACGTCGGCGCGGCGGTGAAGAAATATGTGGACGATTTTGCGAACGAACGATCGAAAACGACCGCGAGTAAATCCACGGCTTCGGTCGACGACGTTGCGAAATTCGTCGAGCGCTTCCCGGAGTTTCGCCAAAAATCCGCCACGGTTGCGAAACACGTGCAATTAGTGCACACGTTGTCGAAAGTCATAAACGATAGGCAGTTGATGAAAGTGTCGGAAATCGAGCAAGAGCTCGCGTGCGCGGGAACCTCGGTCAACGGATTAGAGAAACAAGTCGAAGAGATTGTCAACGACCCGTCCTTCGGAGAGTCCGAGAAAGTGCGATTGGTCGCGCTGTACTGCCTGAGACGCGAAACCGAAGCGCCACAAATATGTCAACATCTCATCCGCGTTCTTTCTAATCACGTCGGTGGAAAACGAATAGACGCTTTAGATTGTATGCTCCGGCGAGGCGGTGAGAACGCGCGCACGAGCGACTTGTTTGGAACGAAAACGATCGCCGCGCGAATGCGCACCTCGGTTTCCGCTTTAAAAGGAGCCGAGAATGTGTACACTCGACACGTTCCGTTGGTACGCTCGTTAGTCGCTCAGTGCGTCAACGGTAAACTCCCAGCTTCGGAGTACTCGCCGACGTGGGACGGTTTCACCCCGGAGTGCTCGAAAAAACCAGCGGAAATCATCGTCTTCATCGTCGGCGGCGCCACGTACGCCGAAGCTCGCGCCGTCGCCAAGTTCAACGCGAGCAAAGAATCCAACAATATTAAAGTCACCATAGGTGGGTACAGCATGCTCCACCAATCTAGATTCATCGAAAACTTAGCCAACGTGTTCGACGAAGAGAGAGGACCGTAGAAAAGTATTACCGTAGAAGTGTATTATAGAAGTATTCTTAAAATCTCACATTTTAAACTCCTTTTCCTCCGCACAACGACGCCTCTGACGACGACTTTTTAGTAAAAGAAAAGAAATGCGCCGCTCGCCGTCCGGGGCGACGTTGCTCGATTTCGACGGCGCCGCCATCGACAAAACTCGGAAATCTTTGAATACTACTGCCACGACTGAGAAACACGCGACGAAAGCGTCTGAATCGTCGTCCTCTCCGGCGCATACCGATGGGGAAAAACGTCCTCCGTCGTCGTCGGCATTAAAACCTTCGACGACTCGCGTTACGAATAACGCTGCTTCTACGACTCAGAATGCGACGACGACCGCGAATACTACAAACGTTGGACAACAGCAACAACAACAAGCGGCACCGTCGATATCGCTCCCTCGACAGCGAGGGGACGCGGTGAAACATTTCGCGTTGGATTTAGGCGGGAGTTTGATTAAGCTGGTGTATTTTAGCGCGAACAGCGATACCAACGCGATGAATGGAGAGGATGGAAGTCAGCAACAGACGAAAGAAGCGTCCTCTAAAACGACGACAGCGACGCTCGGAGGCCGATTACACTTCCGCCGGTTCCCGTCGTCCAGTTTAAAGGAGTGTTTGGATTTCATCGAGCGGAAGAAGTTACACTACAGCGGCGGCTTCGGGCAACACAAATCGGAAATCAAAGCGACTGGTGGCGGGTCGTTCAAGCATCAGCGGACGTTTCGAGACGCGCTCGGGATCGAGTTGCAAAAGGAGGACGAGATGGCGTGTGCGGTGAGAGGGGCGAATTTTTTGTTGAAGACGATTCGGGACGAGGCGTTTACGTTTGAGAACGATACGAAGACGTTTGTGGATACGAATTTTAACGTCAACAATTTTAACTCGACGGCGACGACGACAGGTGGTGCGAGTGGTAGTATTAGTGGTAGTATTAGTGGTGGTGGTGGCATCGGCGGCGGCGGCGTGGAAAGTCATAGTTATAGCGCTAGTAGTAGTAATAGTAGTAGCAACAATTTGTTCCCGTATTTGCTCGTGAATATCGGCTCTGGGGTGTCGATTATTAAAGTCACCGAGACTGGACACGAACGGATATCCGGGTCGAACATTGGCGGTGGGACCTTTTGGGGTTTGTGTCGTTTGTTAACCGGGATGAGAGATTACGACGAGATGTTAAAGTGTTCGCAAAACGCGGATTCTGCGCGAGTGGATATGCTCGTCGGGGATATCTACGGTCGAGATTACGCTAAAGTTGGTCTATCCTCCGACGTTATCGCGAGTTCGTTTGGTAGAGTCGTCATGGAGGAAGGTGATTTGAGCGATTATAGCAAAGCGGATATTACTTTATCTTTGCTCAGAATGATTTCGTATAACATCGCGCATTTGGCGACGATGAACGCTAAAGCGCACGGTTTGCAGAGAATATTTTTTGGCGGGTACTTTATTCGTGGCCACGCGTACACGATGAATACGATTTCTTTCGCGGTGAACTTTTGGAGTAAAGGCGAAACGAAAGCGATGTTTTTAAGGCACGAAGGTTTTTTAGGCGCGCTCGGAGCGTTTTTGAGCGACACGACGGCAAAAGAAAAGCTCGGGGCGGCGGAAACGAGAGGATCGTGGATCGAGAAGTTTATCAAGTACTCCACGAAAGCCGCGAGCGAAGAGAACAACAACGGTAAGAGTGGAGGAGGTAAATCGTCATCGCCGCCACTGTCGAGTCTACGAAGATCGAACAGTTACACGTCGTCGGGCGAGAACGTTTTAGCCGTTGCAACGGCTGCTTTACACATAGAAACGGATGGAAGCGGCGCTGACTCTAACGCACGCGCGTACTCTTTAGACGGCGGCGGCGCGCCGAGAGATTCACTTTCAGGTTTAGCGAGAGAACAACCCGCGCCGAGACACAATAGTTTCTCGCATCAAAGTCGACATCGACGTGGATATTCGAATTTATCGAGCCACTTGGGCGTGCGCGCGCCGCCGAACGACTTTGACGTTGGCGTTTTGCACTACGCGCCGTTGTTAGAACCGTACCCGTTGTTACAAAACCCGGAATCGTACGTGCCGGATACGTTTGATTTGCAAGCAAAAACGACAATCAGCGCCGAAGATCGCGAGTACTGGCTGATGGTGTTGAAATCGCTCACCGCGGGCGTCGCGGAACGCGCGAGAGATTCAGAACTCGAAAACCACGACGAAGAAGAGCACGAAAAATCGAGCGCGCGCGCTTCGTTGGACGAGCACCACGCGTTCGTGAACTACGACGCGTACGATTTCGAGTCCAACAACAACTACCGCAAGAAAACGCCCTCGGAACGCGCGGAACAGTTTCGAAACGCGTACGATTCGTTGCTCGACCGGTTGCTCAAAGACCCGTTTGGATGCGGCAAAATCTCTCTTTCCTCTTTGTTCGAAGCGAGAGAAGAGTGTTTACGAGACTGCGGTTTTGCCGACGCTTACGCGGACGTAAAACAACGGGAAAACGATGCCGCTTTAGTCGTTTTACCCGAACTCCTCGAAGAGCTCGAGCAAATGGAAGATGAAAGTCAACGCTTGATTCAAATTGTCGAAGGCGTACTCGCCGGAAACGTCTTCGATTGGGGGTCGCAAGCGTGCGTAGATTTGTACAACAACGGCACCATCCTCGACATTTACAAAGCGGCGAGAAAAAACGCGACGCGGTTGTCATGGAAAATTGACGGTTTCGAAGAGTTTGCAAAGAAGTTATCCTCAAACGACGGCTACAAGAAAGCGCACATCTTTGTCGACAACAGCGGCGCGGATATCGTCCTCGGCGTCCTTCCGTTTGTCGTCGAACTCTTACGACGAGGCACGGAAGTCGTTCTCGTCGCGAACGCCTTACCCGCGCTCAACGACGTCACCGCGGACGAATTGTCCTCCTTGCTTGATCGCGCCGCGGAAACGTGCGGTGGCATACTCAAATCCGCGTTATACTTTGACGAAGATGAAAAAGAAGAAGCGCCGAGAGAAGAAGAACGCGCGACGGCAAAACTCTCCGTCGTTTCCTCTGGTAACGGCGGTCCTTGCATCGACCTTCGCCGCGCCAGTCGCGAACTCATCGAAGCTTCCGAAAACGTCGACCTCGTCGTCCTCGAAGGTATGGGTCGAGCCGTGCACACGAATTACAACGCCGAATTCGTTTGCGACTCGCTCAAATTAGCCATGATTAAAAACGCTCGCTTAGCCGAGCGCTTGTGTCGAGGCGAAATGTTCGATTGCGTCGTTCGCTTCGACGACCCAAAGAAGAAGAAGGAAATAAAGTATATGTAATAACGTAAACAATAAAAACATCATGTATCATCATTATCATCATCATCGCCTTTCAAAAGGTTGGTGTGTTCATAATGTCGTCTATTAATATATCAAAAACGCCATTTTTTCTTCTTTGACGAAAAACAAATCGTTATAACACATTTAATTAAAAAGACTTTCGAGAAGGAAGAAGAAAAAGAAGAGGAGAAGTTGGTGTCGCGAGACAAACGTCATGTCTTCTGGAGTGATAACAACGAGAGCGCAGAAAAGACGAACGGGGGAGAGAGATTTGTGGAGTTTGATCGTGAATGACGATGATATTTGTTTCCAACACATTCTTCCGAGATTGAATGCGACGGATGTGAAATTCTTGTACGAGGTGAATACGGAGACGAGAAAGTTGATCAAGAGATCAACTCGCGCGAGTGATTTGAGAAAGGGCTTTAAAGTTCAAGAGATGTCGTCGATATCGACTTTGGAGTTTGTGTGGGAGAACAAATCGTTGTGGTGGCTAGGATGGGACGAAAGTTCTTTCTCCCACAAAGTTGCTGAAACGAATAAACTCGAGTTACTCAAGTGGGCGCGAGAGGAGAAAGAGTGTAAGTGGAATGGATGGACGATTGATGCGGCCGCACGTCAAGGTAATCTGGAAAGGGTCAAGTATTGCGTTGCAAATGAGTGTCCTATCAGATCGTCGGCGTGTAAGGATGCTGCCGGAAACGGTCATCTCGAGGTACTCAAATACTTACGCGAAGAAGTCAAAGCGCCTTGGGATTGGAGAACAGCCGCTTGGGCGGCTGGAAATGGTCATCTCCACATACTCGAATATCTTGTTGATCGTAAGTATGATAAATTTGACGAAAGTGCGTGTACGTTTGCAGCCGAGAACGGTCACTTCGACTGTTTGAAGTACTTGCGCGAAACCGCCAAAGCGCCGTGGAACTCTCAGGCGGTACGAAGAGCGCACGAGAACATACATCCCGACTGTGTACAATACCTCCTCGACAACGACTGCCCGTTACCAGATGGTTGGTCTTACGAAGATGGAGAGTTATACTCTTCTGAGGAAGAGGAAGGAGATTACGCCGACTGGGAAGAAGTCATGGAATACTGGGCCGACCCGGAAGACTGGGACGAATTCATGGAACACTGGGCCCACGGGATGTGAGTAAACATCATCCTTTTTTTTTTCGCTTGCTTTTTTTTAATAAACACACGCCACTTTTTCAGAGCGGCTGCTGCTCTCTCGACTCTTACACACAAAGCACTACGTGTTGCATACGACGTGAGAATACTAATAATGCCGTCTGCGCGACGAAATCGAGATAATACTAAGAATAAGAACAACAACAACAACAACTCGAAGAAGTTAACGAAGAAGACGAGCGGTGGTGGTCGTGATAATGGTTCAAAGAAGACGACGGAAACGAATTCCGGGAACACCACCATTGGCGGCGGAATCAACATCGAAAAGAGGAAGAAGAAGACGAAAGAAAATGATTCAGAAAACGACGACGAGGATTCAGACGACGCGTACGACGATTTACCGAACGACTTCACGGACGAAGAAATCGACGAGGACGAAGCGTTCGCAGAGGAGGACAAAGAGACGTATCGAGGGATGCGGTTTTACGACGAAAAGAGAAAGGAAGAAGAAGAAGAAGAAGAGGACGAAGACGACGACGGGTATGGCGAGCTGATTGCGAGAGCCATGCAGACGAATAAGACGACGACGAGCAAAAATTCACAATCAGAGGACGGCGATAATGCTGCTGCTCCCGTTAAAAGAAGCGCAATAGTACCACCGTCCGTAACCGCCGTCGCGAAGAAGAGGAAAGTGCGAGGCGTGAACGATGCGTTGGACGAGGAGGAGCGAGTCGATTTAGATTCCGAGGACGACGAGGAAACGAGAGCGTTGGACGACGACGAGAAGGACGATAAGCGGAAGAAGATGTTGGACGATATTTTAGGCGAAAACAGACGAGAGAGGAGGTTGGAACAACCCAAACCCGGTTCGGTGACAGAGTACGAGAAAGAGGGCGAGTATAACGCGCCGGTGGATTTGAACGGAGAAACGTTGACGTTAGAGGATGCGATTGCGGCGTTGACCAGAGCGAAACGATCCACCGGGGAGATAGCCAACGATGAAGACGAGGGCGACGACGGCGGTGACGACGACGACGACGACACCAAGCCTAGAAAAGAAGAACATTTAAGCGGCGCATCGTTACGTGCGCTTCGGCGAATCTCTGGTAAAGAAGCTACGCAACAGCCGGCGAGGAAATCGGTGACGGAAAAAATGACCCGCGCCGCGGCGTACGACATGAACAAAGAGGATCTCGGCAAATGGCAACCTATCGTCCAAGAAAACAGAAAGAAAGAAACGCTCACGTTCGACCCATCCTCGAAGAAAATGATCAACAGGAAAGATACTTTAGGTGCTTTGAGAGACGACTTTGAGCCAAGAACTGAGATGGAGAAAGAAATTGCCGCCATTTTGAAGGATGAAGCGGAGGCAGCTGACGAAGAACAAATCGCGAAAACCGAAGAACTGGCTTTATCAAAGATGGATCCGGAAGAAGCGAAAGCGAGACGCGCGCGATTGGCAAAAATGAAAGCTTTGATGTTTTATCACGAACAAAAAGCAGCGCGGTTAAAGAAAATCAAATCTAAAGACTATCATCGACGCGAGAAGAGAGCGAATAAGCTCAAGGCGAAAAAGAACGGCGAGCTGATGGGAGACGGCGGCGACGACGAGGATCTCGGTTTGACGATGGACGATGACGATCTCGATGAAAACGGATTAGATAGCGAAGGTCGAACGGCTGAAGAGCGACGAGAATACTTTCGCGTGCGCGAGCGCGTGTTGTTAAAACATCGCAACACGTCCAGATGGGCGAAAAGAGCGATAAAAAAAGGCATCGCGCATTTGCCGGGTACGAGAGAAGCCATGGCCGAACAACATCGGTTGGCGCAACAGTTGAAGCAGAAAGTGTACGCGCCCGGAGATGAAACCTCCGACGACGACGGCACGAACAGCAGTTCAGAGAGTGAGTCCGATTCTGAAGATGAAGATCCAGAGCAAAGGCGCAAACGCGCGAAGCAAAAAGCGTTGGACGCTTTGTACCAAGCCAACGGCGGGGACGAGGATATGCCGGAAGGATTATCGAAAGGTGTTTTTGCGTTACCATTTATGAAGCGAGCGCAGGAGAAAAAGAAGATGGAAACAGCTGAAGCGGCTAAAGCGATCTTAGAGGAGATGCAGCGGGAAGATGACGGAGACGGTTCCGGCGACGGCTCTGACGACGACGATGATTTGAACATCGTCGACGAGAAGGACGCGCAGGAGTGGCAAGCGATTGCCGAAAAAGCTGGCGCGGCGACTATGAAGAAGAAGAGCAGAACTGAGAAACAGTCCGAGCAACAACAGAAAGAAGTGGAGAAGAAAAAAGCAGCGGCACCGGTACCAGCGAAAACGGTACCAATTTCGAAATCTGCGAGAGCTCTTCGCGAACGCGCCGCGCTGCGCAACAGACCTCCAGCGCGATTTGAAAAGTTTGAACCCGTGCTGATGGAAGACGACGAAGATGAAAAGAAGAGAAAGGCTGCCGCGATGAAAAAAGCTGAGCTGTATGCAGAACCGCGTCACATCGCCGAAAAGGCAGAGAAGGAGAAGCAAAAGAAAAAAGCCATCGCCAACGGAACGTACGTTGAAGAAGAAGGCGGCGATATAAACGACGACGCGAATGACTTTCCAACTACCGCTGCGACTGAATTAGACGACCAAAAATCGTTAGTTTCGCGCGCATTTGCCGGTGATGACGTCGAAGAGGCGTTCAAAAAGGAGAAACTTAAAGACATCGAAGAGGAACTTCCGGACGTGGAAAGGCCAACTTTACTCCCGGGGTGGGGCGCCTGGGAAGGAGAGCGCAAAAGCACGCCAAAATGGATCATCGACCAGAACAAAAAAGCCGACGCCATTCGCGAAAAGGCGTTGAAATCTAGAAAAGATGCCAAACTGAAGCGCGTTATCATCTCGGAAAGGTACGATAAGAAAGCCGCGGCGTATAACGTCGAGCAGCTTCCTCGCGGCTACGATTCCAAAGCCGTCTACGAAGGCAGCATGCGAACGCCCCTTGGAGCAGACGTCAACACGGATAAACAGTTCAGAAAATTGACGAAACCGAAAATCTTGAAACCGTCTGGGGCGGTTATTGCGCCAATTAAGTTCCCCAGAAACGCGAGACCGCCAACCAATGACGACGAGTCTTCAAAGAAGAAGCGCAGAACGAAGCTTTAAATACATGTGTACATTTTACTAGACTAGAACAACACGCGTGACTATTCCTAACTGACAAAACTACCGCTCGCACCACGTGTCTTCATCTATGGCAATTCCCGTGTGCCTCGCTTGCTTACCGATTTTAATCAATACCTCGTCGCCTTTTCTCAAAGCCGCGACCGATTTCGCCTCGCCTTTATTGTTACAAATCAATCGAACCGTTTCAGCGTTTTGAAGTAAACACGAATACGTTTCGCCATCTTTTTCGGCTTCGACGAGAACCATGCTTCTCCTTTCAATTTTCACGCGTCCAACCGTCGCTTCTTCGGTTTCGCCTTCCGCGTTCACCCTTAAAACAACCTCGCCGGCTTTCAATTCCGATAAGTACCCCGTTCGTCCGTCGGGCATCTGCACGTACGAATGCACAGCCCCTGCGTTTACTCGAAACGGTCTCGAATTGACGTACCCTTCTCCGCTGATGCATTCCGAGTGTACCAAAAACAAACCGTTGGCGAAATTTCCCACGAGCAAACCCTCGCCGGGTTTAAAATTTGTCGAACAATCCACGCAAGCTCGATCACCCGTGCCGCAATTCTTCACGTTCGTCACCTTCGCGACTTCCAGTCGCTCGTTCTCTCGTCCTCTTTTCTTTATTTTATCCACCACTTTGCTGAATAATCGCACCTCCTTCACGTCGTCCGTTTTCAAAACCACCCCGTTCACTCCAGTTTCCAACGCTTCCAACTGTTCCAACGCCTCCTCGCTCGTCTTCACGCACGCGATGAACTCGACTTCACCTCCTCGTTCCGCGCTCGCGGCGACTAAATTTTCCGCGGGAATAATCGACCAATCGTTCTCCGAAACATCCACCACGACGACGCCGGTTCGCTTCGCCGCCAGCGACACGTCCTCTGGATTCGTAATCGTCACGATCGACGCGATTGTTTCGCCGCTCGAAAATTCCACCACGAACGATCCTCCTCCCCCGTTTGCATTGGTGTTTTCTTCTTCTCGTCGAAACCATCGCAGCATCGATGTCTTTGTTTTTCCTCCGTCAAAATTTTCACCGCTTGTTCGAGCAGCATCAGCTCCCACATCCGCATGTGTCGTGAATTTCATAAACTTATCAAGCATCGCTTCATCGCTGACGATGAACGCAGACGCGCATCCCGACTCCAACGCGGCTAAGATGCACTCTTTTGATGTAGTTTCCATCCAAAATGTCTTTCCCTCTTCTTTCGATGATGATGAGGATGATGTTGATGTTGATGATTTTGCTTCTTTCCCCGTGGGGTGATGACTCAGTCCCCTACCAATCGTGCAGCTCTTCTTGCTCCGCGACGATGATGAAAAGGGCAACATTTTCATTTTCTTCTTCATCAAGGAACACGCGCAATAACAACAACGAGGGGTTTTGAGAGCGCTCATCGTCGTCATCTTTCTTTCTGTTTATATCTTATGAGAGTCTTTTTGTGTTGAATTCTTTCGCCACTTTTTCCCCAACGCGTATTCTATCTGCTTTGTTGAGATGCGGAAAGGCAGACTCTCCTCCTCTGCTTCCTCCTCTTCTTCGTCGTCGAAAAGGCAGAGGAGGAGGACGATCGAGAACGTCGTGCTCCGAATCCTCATCGTCGCCGTGCTCGCGAGCATCGTTCTGTCGCATAAAAAACATTCGAAGATACAGTTGATGGATGTTGAAGATGATGAAATGATGAGGACGAGAAGTAATGACGACGAGAACGCGATATTGGAGGATTTAGAGATTGGAGAGTACCAAGACATGGAGATGAACGAAATGTTTGGAATTAACGGGAGTAGTAGTAGCAGAGGAGATGAGACGAACCAAGAAAAGAAGACAAAGAAGGTGAATGTGGATGTGAACGATTTTGGAGAGGAAGAGGAAGACAAAGGAGGAGGACGAGATGGACCGTTGATACAAAATCCAACCTCGATGACGAACGTAGCCTTGCAGATAACAAAATCACCGTTTAATTACAAAGTAGAAGATTTGTTTTTAACGGTAGAGAATCACAGACGGTTACAACCGAAAGATCGGATACGGTTTCCGTCGAAAAATTTACCGGCTTCGGCGCCGTACGGAGGAGGGGATTCCAACGAGAATAACGATCCGTCGATGAAGTTTTACCGGACGTGCGCCGTCGTTTTAAATTCAGGCGTTTTGACGACGTTTGGGGACAGGAAACAAGGCGAGCGCATCGATAATCACGACGCGGTTTTTAGAGTGAACCAAGCGCCGACGAAATATTTCGAACGGTTCGCCGGGAAGAAGACGACGTTGAGGGTGTTGAATAGAAAGTGGACGCAGATTTTTAATCAGAAGATGGGGAAAGGGTTTCTGTTTGCCGATACTGCCGGGGCGTCGTATGTGGTAACGAGAGCGCGAACGACAGAGTTTGAGCATTTAGCCGCGACGGTGAGAAAAGAAAGAGACGGCGACGTTAAGGTGTTTAGCATGGCGCACGGCGTGGCCACGAGAGCGCGATGGACGTTAAGGGCGTTTCGAGAAGGACTGCTTAAGTTACGTCCGAGCAAGCGGAAAAAGTTTCGAGACTTGTCGACTGGTGTATCACCGAGTAGTGGGTTCATTGCGATTTACATCGCGAGACACTTATGCGGGAAGGTTGCGGTGTACGGTATGTCCTTGGAACGGTCTTGGGAAGGAGACACGTTGAGAGCACCGTATCACTATTTTACCACCATGGATGGACGACACTCGGTGATGGATTCGATTCAGTTGCGCGCGCATGAAAGCCACGCGTTTGATTTAGAAGGAGAGTTGGTGAAGACGTGGTCCGAAGCCGGAATTTTAAGATTGTGCGATCCCGGCATCAAGCGCGAGCGGCAGTGCCAGGTGTACGAGGACGATTGACGCGGTTGAAATTGGATAGGAAAGAGCATAATTAAGCGAGTAGTGCGCGGATTTAGTGAATGCCTAATGTATGTATCGTGGTGTATGTAGTAGTAGCAAGTTGTAGTTGTATATAAATAGTTATCGCAGACATTAAAGTGCAAATTGAAAACCCCTTCCTTCTCTCTCTCACTTGGTCTGGTTTTTGTTATTCCCGTTAGATATAAAGCGAATCAACGAATATCGTTTCGGCGGCGTCTTCACAGCGTTCGATTCCAAGTCATTGTCCGTGGATTCATCGTCGTGCACGTCGTATTCGTGCTTGTACCCTATCGTTCCCGACGACGAGGACGTGTCATCGTCTAAACGAGAAGTTTTTGGAGAAATCACGGCTATTTGATACCCGCAACACGACGCGAATGAAAACAGAACGATTAAACCAATCAAGCCTACGGGTATGGCCACGAAAACAATTATCATGACGATTTGTTCCGGAGTGATCTCTCTCGTTTCCATTTTGTTCTTTCTTTTGAATGATGAGAGAATACGAGCGCTTAAGTTCTGATGTTACAGTTCTGATCTTACAGTTGTGATGTTTTTCGTCGTTTTTTAAAAAAAAGCGTTTCCGCTTTCTCCTTCATAAAAATAATATCTACAAACCAGTTTGATCCATGATTCTCTTCTCGCTCTTGTCGTAGACGAATCGTTTGAATCGCATGGTAATCTTGCGACTCGTTTTTGCGTTGCTGATATCGATTTCCTTCTCGAAGTAGACTTTGAACTTACCGGTCTTTCCGAAAGAGCCTTCGATGCGACCTCTCGCGCCGCCGGCGCTCGAGTCCATCCAAACCAACATGTTTCGGAAACTGGACAAATCGGATTCTTTTTTGAACATGCCTTTACAAACGCACGTGCGATTATCGCTTTCTGCACGTTCGATTGTACCTTTGCGTGATTTTACGGAGAAAAGACGTAAGTTTTCTTCGGCGAAATTTGGTGATTTGGAGGCGTCGGCGCAGGAGAGCGTTTTGCCAAAAAACGCCAGTCGACACACGTTGGAACCTTCTGGAACGTCGAGTTTTGAGGCTATGTAAAGTGCATTTTCAGGAGCAGTGACGGGCTTCTCAAATTCCAGGTAGCAGTACTTGGCGAACACGTTCGCGGTGTCCTCGTCTTCTTCATCTTCGTTTTGATTCTCAGAGTCGTTGTTCTTTTCGTCTTCCGCCGCGACTGTTTCTTTCTTCACGACTTCGCTCACGTGGAGCAACTCGTTCGCTAACGCGTACTCTCGTTGACGATCAAATTCCTGCTTTTTATTGTTTCCGCCGGTATCGCCATTACTCAACGAGAGCGTCCCTACTGCACCTGCGAGCGTTTCACTAGTCAAGGCGGCGCTAATGCTACTACTACTACTACCGCTACTACTATTCGCGTCGCCGAAGAAAATCGCCTTGGCCATGACCGTTTGATGTCCAACTGTGACGTGAAACTTTGCTTTCGATTTCACTTCACTTTTATGCAAACGAATCTTCTCGCAACTTACGATTGCCCGGTCAAACGTCGGGACCGTTTTCGGTGAAGATACTAAGAACCTTTCTAATCCTTCCGGGTCTAAACCGGCCACGCACATCCCTACGCGGTCGCCTCTGGCGCACCTATCCGTCGACTCTCGAAATATCTGCATAGATTTCACTTTTTTCTCTTCTTTCAGATGCGGAATTTCCACGAAATCGCCTACTTTACACGACCCGTTCAAAACGGTACCGGTGAGCACCGTGCCTTGCCCTTTCACCGCGAAACAATGGTCCACGGCGAAGAGAAAATTTGATGCAGAAGTCGACGACAAAGTCGTCGCCTTACTCTCCAACTCCTCGAATCTTTCCTTAGGCACGCGTTCCCCTAAAATCTTCACTAAACTTTCCAACCCAATCGGTTTCGCCTCGGTCTCTTTCGACCCAACGTCTTGATCGTTCCCTCCCCCCGGCCTGGCGCTCGTCGCCACGAAATCGAGACTCGCGAATTTCGATTTCGACAACGCCATCCGTATCTTCTTCTCCACTTGCACTATTTTCGCCTTCCTCTTCTCCTCGTCCTCTATCGAGTCTATTTTATTCAAGCACACGATCAATTTCTTCACCGCAATCTCCCCGACGACGACGCACTCCGCCGTTTGCGTTTGGATGCCTTTGTTCACATCCACGACTAAAATCATGCAATCGATAATACTCGCGCCCCCGAGGACGGTTTTAATCAGCGACGCGTGCCCGGGACAGTCCACCATCGTGTAACACACGTCCACTTCGACCGTTTCTTTACCATCTCTCGTTAAAATCTCTCGTCTGTTCACGAATGAACTGAACCCTAAGTCGAGCGTAATCCCACGCAGTTTCGATTGCGGGTTTTTATCCAACGAGGCGGTTGAAAACGACGTCGAAAGCGCTCGCGCTAAGGAGGTTTTCCCGGAGTCCACGTGGCCTAATATCCCGACCGAGACGTTTATTCGTTTCCGTCTCTTCGTTTTTTCCTCGTCTGAGGGTGGGTGTCGATCGGAGGACGACATTTAGTATTCTCGAACAACACCGCGTTCTTAGTAGGTACGAGAATGGGGGGGAAAAGAAGTGTGGTTTTCTGTGAAACGTTTTTTCGTTTTGTGGTAAAATCACGCATGTGTTGTCTCTCTTTTATTACGTCTCGGAGTATATACTACGCGCGTTCTCTCTCTCTCTCTCACTTCTTCTCGTCGTGATCATCGCGCAGCGCAGACTCACGCGCTTCTTCTCTCTTTCTCTCTCTTTTAAAGTTTTGTTTCTCTTCCGTTTTTCTTTCGTTTATAGATACAAAAACGAGAGACTCTTTTAAGCAGCAGAGGAGTGTTGCGCACAGAATTTGGACCCTTCTTGAGCTGGACGCTTGCACTGTTCGCCTTTTGTAACGACACCCAAACGGAGAGAAGAGGGATGAAGGAGAATCGTCAGTTTAGCGCAAAAATAGAGGCGCGAAAGTGCGCGCGCGCGCGCTCGGTTGGTGAGAGAGTTTTGTATCTCCCTAAAGTGTGAAACCTCCTCGGGAAAACAAACGCGCTTTTACGGCGCGCCTTCCCTCGGACAAAACTCAACGTTCTCTCGAGCGCTGGCGCGCGCGTGTATTCTTACCTTTCTTTGTTGATGCTTGACATTGCGGCCCGTCGCCTTTTTGGTGCGCTGGTTCTTGTAACATGATGCTTTTTAGAGTGTGTGTGTGTTGTGTGTGTTTGTTGATATTTTTTACTCGAGTGGAAAATAATGATGTCATATTAAATCTTATACCCGCCACCTTCGGTTTGTTTCACGTTTTCATACTTTTCAATCTCGGCGATATCTTCGCTAGATCCCGCGAAGAGCGGCGTTTTTTCGTGAAAGTCAGCAGGGAGAATGTCTAATATGTCTCGTTCGCCGTCGGAAGCGCGGCCTCCGCAGGCTTTCGCGACAAACGCGAGCGGGTTGCACTCGTACACGACGCGTAAGTGAGAGCGAGGGTTTCCGCACCACCCGCCTTCTTGTATCGTTCGATGGAAATCAGCCGTGAGCGCGCAGATGTATCGCGCGGAGTATTTCTTCCCGCTTTCGCCGTCGCCCCGGCGCACGTCGTCGATGTATTTTTTCAAACCGGACGGCCAATCGGGTTCTCTGGCATCGTTCAAGGAGTAGACTTGACCGCGTTCCGGAATAGTTATTTTGTCTTTGACGAGTTTAAACTCTTTCGTTTTCTCGTCGAGACAAAACTCGCAGGCGTTCGCGTTTGGTCCAGGGACGCAGACGAAGGATGTTGCTTTGCCGTAATGCGCGTATCCGGCGGCGATAAGTTCTCGTCCTGGTTTCAAAACGACGTCTTCGAGCTTTTCGTTGTTTTTGAATTGATAAATACCAAAAATGGAACCGACGGGAATGTTGATATCGGCGTTGCGCGATCCGTCCAAAGGGTCGGCGACGACGACAAACGACGCGCCGAAATCGATAAAATCATCCTCGGCCGCCCCGCTTTTGGCCATTTTCTCGCTTCGTTCTTCGCTGAAATACGCCTTTACGACGCTTCTCTCGTTATTGTGTAAGCGTTCGATCAAATGTTTCTCAAAAACGTCGTCACAAAACACGTCCAGTTTCTTTTGCACGTCTCCGGATTCGTTTGTTTCCCCGGTGTAGCCTCTTTCCGACGGTGATAGTGTCGGCTGCGCGGCTACTCGTTCCGAGATTTCCGCGCAGGCGTTGGCTATGGCCACTAGCACTTTTTGCAGCTCGTGCGAATCCGCGAACGGATCTGCTTGATTCACGACCGCATCCGCCACCGCAGTTTGTTGCACCGGATGTCTCACAAACTGAACGACGCCGTATACACCGCATGTCATCCAATCCTTCCTCGCCTTCCTCGCGCTCTCGCACTTTTCTTTCGGCATGCCGCAACCTAACTCGCTTTTCAAACTTCGCAACGCAACCACTGGCGACGGAAAGTACGCAACGACGTCCTCAAACGCATCTTTTGAGTGATCAAAAAGTCTATCTCCGAGTAGTCGACGGTAATTCGCGTCGCCTTTGATTATCGTTAAACCGGTATCGTTGAGCTCTGAACTCAACGACGCTCTCGCGAGTGCCGGCAAATTCCAAAACGGCTGCGGCTGACACCACGCAAAATCGGGTTCAACCACCCACCGACCGCTCAACAGGTGGCTTTTCCATCGCGACGCCATCTTTCTTCGCGCCTCGACATCTTTACTTTTTTCCCTACCCTCTTCACTAGTTTTATCGCTTTTGTTACTTTTACCACTACTACTACTGCTGCCGCTGCTGCTGCTGCTATTACTACTACTCGACGACGCAGATTCTAAAAAATCCACGTGTTCCCAAACGTCCTCGACGGTCGCGTCCGAAACGAACGTCGGGTGCGCTTTAACTCGCAACACAACTCTGTCGCACACCGCCGTCAACGCGTCCGCCAACGCCAAATCACACACCAACTCGAATCCCGCGTTGTCCACGACTAAAGACACCGATTTACCCTTCAACTCCCCGCTCGCTAAATACGCGCACAGCGCCTTTGAATCGTCCGTTAAGAGCGCGTTCTTGTTCTTTTTATCCTCGTCTTCCCCATCGCTTCCGCCGCTCTCGTACTCTCCCGCCGCCTTCTCCGCGTCCTCCGCCGCCCAAATGCTCAAATCCGCTCGATTTCCCCACAAAGAGACGAAAACCATGCTCCTCAAATCCGCCTCTTTCCTCGCGTCGAACGATTTCAACTTCTTCGCCAAATTCACCGCCGGTTTCAAACTCGCCTCCAACCCTCTCCTCTTATCCTTCTTAAACGGATCTTTACCAAAGTTTTCGCTCTTCGCGTCGAAATACCCGATCGCGCTCAACACTCTGCGATAAAAGTAAAACTCCGCGTCCAACCACGGGATACTTTGCCATCTCGTTTTACTTTGCACGTGTTCCCGCATGAGCGCTTTCCACGTCTCCACGTCTTCGCCTCCATCTTCCTCCACGTACGTGACTTTTTCGTTCTTCTCTAGCTCCCATTGCAGCTTTCGTAATTTCTTACACGCTGATGAAGACGCGTCTTTTAAGATATCCTTCGCGTTGTCCTTGAAGACTCTTTCCAGAATATCTTCGTGCAACCGTCTCGAGACGGTATCAAACGCCCACGTCCCTTCGACGTTGGAGAAAATCTTTCGCGGTAAAAACGGTTTGTCCTCTCGAAACAACGGTTTGTGTTTGCATCGCAACGTTTCTTGGTCTTGTCTTTGAATCGTCGTCGTGAGCGCATCGTCGTCATCAAATTCGTCGTCTTCATCATCTCTCTTGCGCATCCTCGTCATCTTCATCATCTTCATTCGTTTCTTCTTAATAATACTACTCTTCTTCTTGAATAATGGTAAAAAAGTAGTATCCCGCCGAAACAACAAAGTATTATTGCTACCACTTACTGGAACACTCATTCCAGTTGAGAAAGAAGACGAAGAAATGTGCATAAATAAACTGCGCGTGATGTGTTTGACGTAGAAAACACCGATGTTTTTTTCTCTCTTCAAGGAGGGAACAAAAGAGACAAAAATCAGTTTAGGGTTTTTTCACGATAGGGTTTAGGTAAAAACAACGAGAGAGAAAAGAAGGGAAAACTTTACTCCTGTTCACACCCCCTTCAAAAGGGGAGAGAGAAAAAACACCGCTCTGAAACTCGAGAGAAGCTTCTTTCTCCGCGAAGAACAGCGACAGCAACGCACTTCTCTCTGCTGCGATTGGTGCTTGTTGTGCGTTCCTTTTTTCTCGCGCAAAAACAGAGAGCGTTTTAGTTGTTTGTTGGTTCCAAAAAATCAGATTTCGTCTGACCCAACAACCCCCCCTAGAAAGAAAAGAAGAATGGAACACCTCTCGTCCGCGACGGTGAACGCCATCGTGAAACAGATTAAAGATTTACAGAAGAATCCCGCGGAAGGAATCACGGTACGTTTTTTAGTTCTCTCTTTATTCTTGTTCTCGTATAGTATTGATCGTTTCGTCGTCGTTTACGTCGGGGGCGGTTAGAGATGATGGGATTTCGGTTTCTTTTCCCCTTTTTACTGAAAGGCGTGGTGTTTTCGCGCTCAAAACTTACGTGTAACGGATTTCTCTCTCTCTTTCCTCTTGCACCGACATGCAAAAAAACAACAGGTAAAACTGACAGAATCGAACGTACAAGACGTGTACGCGGAAATTCGAGGTCCAGAGAACACGCCGTTTGAAAATGGCGTGTTTAAGATGAAGTTGGTGCTTCCCGCAGATTACCCGACGTCGGCGCCGAAAGGGTACTTTTTGACGAAAATTTTCCACCCGAACATACGACAACCGTCCGGGGAGATTTGCGTGAACACGTTGAAACGAGATTGGAAGCCAGATTTAGGTTTGCGGCACGTTTTGATGGTCATTCGGTGCTTGATGATTGAACCGTTTCCAGAGAGCGCGTTGAACGAGGAGGCGGCGAGGATGTTGTTGGAGGAGTACGACGAGTACTTTGCCCGGGCGAAGATGTTTACGAAAGTTCACGCGGCGAAAGTGGAAGAGGGGAGCGGTGCGGCGACGGCAACGGCAACGACCGCGAAGAAGAAAGGCAACGTGCTGGATGCGAAGGATGGAAACTCGTTGTCGGAATCCGGGAAGGAAAACGGTAGCAGCGGCAAGGAAGGGAAAGAGGCATCCGCCGGTGGCGAAAACGCAAACGTCGTCAAGAAAGCAAAGAAGGTGGATAAGAAGAAGAGTTTGAGACGTTTATGATTCTTTAAGAGAGAGACTTCGAAGAGAACATAATACGACAATAATAATAACAACAACAAGAGCGCATTCAAAATGATACGAACACATAGTCGAGCGATACTAATAAATTTTCTTGTTTTCCGTTGTGAAAAATACAACTACGAAACGACTCTAAAAATCGCGCTTTATCCACTATTTCTGTTATGACGTTAAAATCATCTTACTGTATATGTATCTTATTTAGTATTAACAAATTCTATTTCATTTCCTACGTACACGAAAGATATCGCGAGAGGAGGAAGAAAGATATCAAAAACTCCGTCGAGCTCTCGTCGCTACCTCCTCTTCCCATCTCTCTCTCTCTCTCTCTCCTCAATCTTTTTTTTCTTACTTATTCCCCCAGCTGACGTACTCAGCCTTGGTCTTCTTAAAGTCAGCCATTTCGCCTTCAATCTTCAACCCAGCGTCGTCACCACCAATAACCTCGTCAATCAACCCGTAATTCTTCGCCTCCAGCGGCGACATGTATCGATCTCGATCCGTATCCGCGTCAATCTTCTCCACCGGCTGCCCGGAGTGAAACGCCATCAACTGGTTCAATCGTCCTTTATGAAACATCATCTCCTTCGCTTGAATCTCGATATCCACCGCTTGACCACTCGCACCACCCAACGGTTGATGAATCATAATTCTCGCGTTCGGCATGGACAATCTCTTCCCTTTCTCTCCCGCGGTTAACAAAAACGCCCCCATACTCGCCGCCAACCCCATGCACACCGTCCCGACCGGCGCCTGCACAAACTGCATGGCATCATAAATCCCCATCCCAGCCGTGACTGACCCACCGGGCGAGTTAATAAACAATTTGATTTCCTTCGTCGGGTCTTGTTGGTTCAGCAAAAGCAACTGAGAAATAATCGCGTCCGCGATGAAGTCGTCCACTTGGTTCCCCAGCATGACGATTCTTTGCCTCAGGAGCATTTGAAACGGATCGCCAGCTTCGGATCGCGGGACGACCATATTCGCCTGCGTTTCCGAGCGAATTATACCGGACGCGGACGAAAACATCTCGTACCCGGACGCGTCCACGATGGAACCTCCCGGTGGGACGTACAATTCATCATCCGCAAAAGCGTTTGATGATTTCACCGCGATCGTCTGTCGGGGTTTCGTCGTCATTGAAAATTTTGTTAATGTTTCTCGTTTAGACGACGACGAGGACGAGGACGACGGAGCGCATCGACTCGTTAAAACGGCGGAAGCTATAGAGGTCATACTCTTTTCGGTGATTTAATTGCGTTGTTGTTGTTGTTGTAAAGATGACGTTCTGTCCCGACGACCAAACAAACCCTTCTTTACGTGTTGTTTTTTGTGCGAGAAAATTTCTTTCTCTGAAGGCAAAGAGATAATAAAAAGGCGTTTAAGGTTTTAGGGCAAAAAAAGCTGATCACACATGCGAGACATTCACTTCTCTTTTGCGCGTGGTGTTTGGTGTTTTGTATTCGGGGGCGTTTGTGGTGGTTTTTGGCACACGCCTCACTCAGCGATGATGGTAATGATAAAAATTGGTAAAGATATGACTCTGCCGCGATTGGATGTGTTTTGCGGTGGACTCGTGATTACAAACAAATGTACGAAACTGTGTTCTGAGCTGAAATTAGATACAAAACTTTTCCCTCGCGTATGCTTCGAAGCATATGTGTAAGGTGCGCGTCTTCGTGCCATTTTTCTTTCGTCTCTTTCTTCGCGCGCGAAAGGCGATGATGATGAAAACAATTGACGTCAATAATAATCTGATAATGTCATGATTATCTCTGTCTTCCTGAGCCTAAGAAGACGGAGAAAGAGACTTTTGTTTTTTCCGTCGCGTATTTTTCTTCTCTCTTTCTCTCTCTCTTTCTCTCTCTCTCTCTCTTTCTCTTTGACGTCGGTGCGCATGAAAGAAATCGACGTTCGATACAGGCGATGATGCGAAATAATATAATTACGAATTTCATTATGAGACAAATGTGATTACGAAATATCGAGCTGAGCCTAGCAAGCGCATCTTTCACGGGCTATCTTAGAAGGCGATGGTTTTAGACCAAACTCGCTCTCTTCTCTCACGTCGAGCGCGGCTCGCGTATCTTTGAGTTTTAAGTGTGCGTTCAGATCCACGCTCGATCGAACGCGCAGAAGAACACGAAAACAGGCGATGATGTTTAAAAGTATATAACAACAATAATAATGAAAATGCATTGATTACACTATTTATCTGAGCCTGAGGTGAAAAGAAGCGCGCGTGCGCTCGTCGACGAAGACGAGAGAGAGAAAGAATAGAGAGAGAAGAAGCTTCATAAATTTCAGCACATTTTATACTTTAAAACGAACAAGAACACACACACAAACGCGCACATTTACCCACACCCCCCGTCGACAGTAACAGCGACACCACTACCATGTTGGAAGGAGAGAACGAAGAGGAGCAAAAAAAAGCGGCCGAGCACGCGCGTCTCAAGGGAAACGATTTCTACAAGCGACGGAAATACCACGACGCGATAAACAGTTACTGCGATTCCATAAACACACACCCGACGTCTTCCGCGCTTTCGAACCTTGCAATCGCTTTATCCGGCGCTGGACCAACGCAGAATCGATTGAACGTCATCCGGTGTTTACTTCTCAGCGTCTCGCTGGAACCAGAGCGCGTGAAAGCGGTGGAGAAATTGAACACGGAATTGACTTTGAGTGGAGATATCGAAGCGGCGTCGCGGATGGCGAGCGGGGAGATGATGATTAAGATGGACGGGTTTACGCCGAAAAGAGTGCGCGAGTGCTTTCAAAAGATGGAGAAGGAAAATGTGTTCCCGAAGAAGTGCGAGGAGAACTTGAAAGATTTGAGCGCGAGTTTGAGACAAGTGTTTATAGGGAAGGAAACCGGGAACGGGTGCTTTCGCGCGGGCGATTTCGAGGACGCCAAGAACGCGTACACGGCCGGGATAAACGCGGCGACGGCGGAGTATTCCAAAGTTATGGATACTGGTATGAGCGAGAAGAAGGCGAGGGTCGTAACCCCTGGTGTATCCATTTTGCTTTGCAATCGCTCGCTGATGAAATCTAAACTTGGTGATTACCAAGGCGCGTTGGACGACGCGAACGAAGCCATTCGAGCGGTATTGGATGGGGACGTGAATTACGTCAAAGCGCTTTTGCGCAAAGCAGATGCTTTGAAGAAACAAGAAAAATTCAGCGACGCGTTTGAGGCTTATTTCTTATGCTGGACTCGATTGCCGGGCGATGCAAACATCGCCAACGAGCTCAACGAGTGCGTCGAGAAATCGGAAAGACCGAACAAAAAAAGCTTCAAAGCAATCGCCGGGCCGAGAGCATGTTCAGATATGAACGAATACAACGCTTTGATTCAAAATCACGAGTTAGTGCTCGTCGATTTTCACGCGAAGTGGTGCGGTCCGTGCAAACAAATTGCCCCGGCGTACGCGGCCATGAATTTAAACAAGTACCGCAGCGTTCTATTTCTAAAGGTGGACGTCGACGAAGCGCAAGATATCGCGGCGCGAGAAGAAGTTCAAGCCATGCCAACTTTTGTTCTCTACAGATACGGTATGAAAATGGACGTGATGCGAGGAGCAGACGTGAATTCGTTAGACAGACTGGTCAGCCGTTGGACTCAAACGATTTAGTAAAAATAGGAGCAGTAACAGTAGGTAGTAGTTTCATAAAAGGAAATATATTATATATAATACACAATTCGCTAAAAGCGAGACAGAATATATCCGTGGATTGAATCTAGAACGACTTAAATTGTTTTGACTTTCCCCCGGAAAGACATCCTCGCTTCGTGCATTTTGGCTTTACACCTTCGAAGTGCGAGGGATTTCGCGGCAACTTGCAAATACAACGTCGTAAAGACTGCTCCGATTAGAACGAGCACGTACTCGGTGAGCAAAGTTCGAATATGAACCATCCTATCTTCATTTTGCACGATGGAATATATCGAAGCGTATATGAATTCGTAGTAGCAGAACAATACTGTGAAAGTTGGCCCAACAATCGCGTCGCGCGTTTTCAAGTGCCAAAATCCCAGCGTACACGCGACGAAGATGCACACGGTCAACATCGTTCGTGCGCGTTCCGAATGCTCATGCCCCTTCATGATGATTGGCGTGACCACTCGTCCGTACCAGAAGAACGACCACCACACACCCAAATAGAAATATCTCGGCTTCGAATACTCTTTCATTCCTCCGGGAGTGAAAATAGTTTTGAATGAGAGCCAGAGCGTGGAGCCGTTACACCAAAACGCCCACAAAGGATGGATGTTGAAAAGACTCGCTAAGCGAAACAAGTGGATAAGAAAACACGCGCCATATACAGCCTGACCGTACACCATCATCGCGCACCGATTGCCGTATCGAAACTCATTCATATCGTCGTCGTACCATTCTTCGAAGTAGTCATTAATTTCGTATTCGTGCATATTCGGGTTAATTGGAACCCAATACAACACGTCTGAATCCGAATGAACATCCGTAGCCTCGCACGAGCCCGAATAATTGTTTTTCGTCATCGTTCTGTCAGCTTTTGGCTTCATTTCTTTCTCGTGTTCCTTTATTTCATCTGCGACTGTTTGCAACAAAGCAATCAAAGATCTCGCATTCTCTTGAAACGGAGGAGATTGTTCGCATTGGCGAATGATGCTTCGTAACCACTCACGCATCTCGTCTTCGTACATGTACCCGCTTTCCGCGAAGGAAAGTACGCTGCCGATATCCTGAATGGCGCAACGCATCGCGTGTTCGCTCCGTAAACTTCGCAAGGCGAGATGCGTATCCACAGCCATTTGTAAATCTGGTAAAATCAATGCAGGTTTCGGAATCGAGCAACGATCATCCACGGTTTCAAACTGAATCCAAAACAAACCTCCACCGGTGCCGTTGAAATTCGCCATGGAGGCGAAAGTTTCCGCCGGGAAAGTTGCGATGCCGCTCGGCGAGAACTCGTCGGCAGATATTTTTCTCGTCCCAAACGCACCGTAAGCTCGCACAGCTGTGATCTCGTTTGCACGAAAGTCCGCACCCAAACGAACCATGAATGGGCGACCAACGACAGCAACGAGCGGAGCTCCAGCTTCTTCCACCCACGCCAAGTGCGATCGATGGGTCTTGAAGACTTCAATCGATCCATCATTTCCGCGCGATCTTCGCGCATGCACTGCCTGTTCTGTCGAGGCGCGCCCGCGAGTCGAACCACCGCGCGAACGAAATCCAGAGTACGACATAAAGTTTCGCAAAAATATCGACGAATCCCTCACTGGTTTGCCGCGCGTGAAGTCGTTCTCCTTCAGCGTATCGTCCGGAATAACGAAGTCCTCTCTGGTAGCCGTATGAATTTGGCGGAAGCTTTGCCAGGACAAAATCGTCGATCCAGGAGCGATTTGAGCGTATTCAATTTGATGATCGTCGTTGGTGACGAGACCAGCTTGGCTCAACTCTTTCCAGATCGCGTTGTTCGGATTCACAATCGCCGTCCCAGCCGCCGCAGCGGCCATTTCGTTATCGACCATGAAATCTGCCGGGTGCGCGTCTACGCGTACGCGATGATTAGTGATTTCGATCGTAGACGTCCAGTCGAACTCATCGTTATTCGTGTTCATATTACCCATTGGAGATAAAAAGTTCTCCTCGAGAAGGTTGGCAAAGAACGGATTCTCCGGCGACATCATCAGTTCCTCTGGGGTGCCTTCCCTCGATTTGCGGTTGTTTTTCAAAGCCTTCTTTCTTTTCTCTGAATAATGTTGCGCGTTGGACGTCACGGCGTTGTTATTCGCGATATTCGCGATATTTCCACTTCCGCCCGAGCGAGCGCTGCCAACGTCCATCGACGACGTCCCATCGGTAGTAGTTGTATTGGATGTCTGCTCTCTCGAATGCTCGTCCATCGCCGTCGTAGTAGGCGTGCTTGTCATCATTATTGCCGCACCGCTTCTACCTTCCATCGCAGCTTTCTCTTGTCTTTTTATCTGACTCATCTCTCTGTTCTTCTTGCTCCTCTTGCATCTCAACACGTACTTCGCGTGGCACAGCGTCTTACTCTCCTCGGTAAACTCGTTCAACTTTTGGACTTTTTTACAGTAATGACACCATCGCACCTCCTCCTTATTCTTGTCCCGTTCCAAAATCACCGATTTTGCGACTCTGTGAAACTTGCACAAATACCCTTGCGCCGTGCACACCTCGCCGCAGTTCACGGCTAAACACCTTCCGCGAAACCACGCGGCGGTGTTCGCTTCGCTTCTGTTTCGTTCCGAAGCATCACTCCTACCACCACTACCACTACCGCTGCTCACGAGTGCATGACTAGGCATCGTTCTCATGGTTTCAATCGTGTTCGCGTACTGCACAGTAATCGGCGCCGCCTTTGCGTCGGCGAAAGAATCAGTCTTCTCCCTCTGTCGCATCAGCTGGTTTTGATTCCCCGACCCGTCGTCGACGCTGCCTCGATCCTCCTTGGCGTTTTCTTCTTCCTCTCCCAAAAAAGCGTGCCAAGGCGCGTTTAAGGACTCCATGCTCTTCGGTGTATTCCCGTATAATTTCTCCCACATCTTCTCGCTCAACGTCGGCATCATCGCGTTTCTGTCTTCTCTGCGTCGTCGTTGTGGGTTTTGCTCGTCGTAATCATCATCATCATCATCATAATTTCCTTTATTCTTCCCTCCTTTTTTCGCGATTTGTACCTTTTCTTTCGCGACGATCTCGAACGAGGACGGCGTGATCGCGTACTCCTCCGGATCCCAACTCTCTTCTTTTCCGGTCGTCGTGCTCGTCATCTAAACAGAGTATGTGTGTATATATAAAACCCCGATTTTGTGGAGCGTTTGATTTTTTTTTTTTGTCTAACAAAAAATCTTCTTCTCTCGTTTTCACTCTCTTGTTTGTTGTGAAGAAAAGCAAAAAAGGTCTGCTTTTTCCTTCTCTCTCTTTGTTTTTTTGTTCCTCTTCTGTTGTTGTTTCTCGAATAGGATGCGAAAAAACGCACTTTCTTCTGTGTGTTCGTGATGATGTCTTTCTCTCGTTTTTTCCATACGCTCGTCGCGTTTTGTCGTTTTCGCGTTCTGATGCGATGCTGTTTTCGTCTCTGCTTGAGAGAGAGAAACTTTTTCCCCCCAAAACAAGGGAGCGCTCTGTTCTCTCTCTCTCTCTCTCTCTAAGGGAGAGAGACTTTGAGACGAGACGAAGAACGATGGAGCGCCTCCTCGTCGGCCGGGGCGCGTCGTACCGGGGGGCAGCGGCGGCGCCGTCCTCCTCCTCTTGGGTCTTCTTCGCGTGTCTTTTCTTTCTCGCGTGTTTCTTCGTTCTGTTGGGGAAAGGTGCGGAAAAACTCGAATCTTTCGCCATCGAAACGACGGGAAGAGACGAGTCGGTGGTCGAATACAACTCGGTGTTGGCGAGAGCGCACGGGACGGACGCGCCGAGGATTTTTTCCGGCGGTGGCGTCGTGGATAAAATAAAAGAGGCGAGGGAGACGTTTTGGAAATCGGTTTTCGTGATGACGAGAGGGAAAGAGGAGGAAGAGGAGGAGGAGGAGAGCATCGATGGAATATCCAAGAAGAAGGCAATGAGACAACAACAACAAGACGAGGATTTCGACGAAGAGGAAGAATCCGCGACGAACGCGGACGATCCTTCGCTTATGAAAGCAGAGTTGCCGAAATCGTACGAGAAGGCGTTGCGGAAAGACATCGAGAAGATGTTGCGAAAGATGCCAAAGTTTACGAACAAGACGCTGAAGTCGTCGTCTGCAGGATGTTTAAGAGACGACGCGTACTCGAAGAGTAATAGTTTTGGGGGTGGTGGCGTGACGAGCGCGAACGTGCCAACGTTGGAGATATTTCCGAATGCGAACGCGAGGAGTTGGCCGGGGGTAAATACGGACGTGGACTTTCACGACGGCAAATTGGACGAAGTTTTAGGCATCGCCGCTTCGGCGAGCGCGAGGAGCGGCTTTTTTAGAACCGAGGAGGATGAGAAAACAAACGCACTTCCGACGTGGTATACGCACGAAAACGGTGACGGATATGCGTTTGGGCAGTTGGAAGAAGTGAATAATGACGCGATTGGATCGTGCGCGAGGAAGATTTCGGCGGCCAAAGCGGTCGAGGTGCACAAGAAAGAAACGGTATCGCAACGAAACGCGGTAAAAGCGAACGATTTTCACGACAAGAATGTTCACGAAACAAGCGGCGGCGACGAGAATAGCGAAAGTAGGAAAGTGCAGCGACTAAAGCGGATTGAAAATTTAGCGAACGACCCGTGGTTCATGTTCGTCGGCGACTCGACGACCAGACACCAGTGGAAGACGTTACTAAACACGTTGAGAGATCAAGGCTATCGAGTCGCGGCTTCGAGCGTAAAGTGGAAGAAACCGGCGGACATGGGGAAGAAAGGCGTGGACCCGTCGAAAGAGGCTTTAAAAAATCGCAAGCGAGACCAGGACGTTATTCTCATCGATAGGAAGGACTACGATAACGTCCTCGTTTTGAGTTTACGATTTTTAGTGGGAAACCACGTGGCAAAAGCGGCGGCGACGTGCGCCGATTTCGTCTTAAACCACGACTACGTCGAAGATAGATGGCCGGTGCCAGAGTTTACCGCTGTAAACGACGCAAACTTTGAGCAACAGACGACAGAAAATGAACACTTTGGTCTCGGCGACCACGAGGCAAAGTTCGCGACGCAAGCGCGTTCACTTTTACGCGGTCGCATGCCAGCAGGAACGCAACCGAGCGTCATAGTTTTGAACAGTGGCTTATGGGAACTTCCTTCGATGATTCGTGAACGTCAGTCGGAGTTTCCTTTGAAAATGGGTGGTCGACGAAACCGCGCGCATCTTCAACCAAAATTTACGGAGTACGAATCCGAAATGTTTTACGCCAGTAGGCTGTCGCAACTCATGCGCGTATTTTCGCCATCCGTGTGCGGTTTTTCCAACACACTTTTGTGGAGGTCCACGTTTAACTCGCAAAAGAAACACAAATCAAACGGCGAGTACGTCGCGAGATTTCACGAGCACGCCATGTGCGAAGCGAGGAAGAACGGCGTAAAAGTTATCGACGGGTACGCCATTCACAACAAACTCGGGAACCCAAACAAGATGATTTTAACCGCGAAAGTTCCCAAAGAAGACAAAGTTCACCCATCCGACGACACGCAAAGAGTAGTGAACCAGGCGATGCTTTCGTTTTTGTGTCCCATCAATACGGAAGAATAAAGTAAAGTTTATATAGTATCAGCAATTTAGAATAATAGACGCACGGATACATACTGCAGTAGGATGTGTATTGAAAGCAAAAAATGAACAACATTAGTAACGCTTGCCTAATTCTGAAGCGGGGACAATTTTATACCGATACACTGTCGCGGAAACTTCGACGACAACTCTGTATTCTTTTTCAACTTGTCCAGGCGCCAAACCGGTCGGTAACGCAAACTTTTTCACGCGCTCGAAGAAGTTCAACTCGTCCTCTTTGAACGAATCTCGCTCGGCTCCCCCTCCTCCCCTTCCTCCGTCTACACCGACCGCGTCCTCTTTCTTCGGTGGCCAATCGCACGTCGCACCAGTTTTCTCCGCATCCACGCTCTCATCAACCGGACAATTCGCGTCCGGCATGCACGACGGATCAGTGTTTTCGTTATTCTCCACGACGCCCCACGTGTACAAATTATTCGTTCGTTTCACGGCGACGTACTCGCCTACGCTAAAAGTGTTTGTCGCAGAAAAGTGGAATCTGTAATTATTATCGCTACCAATCCAACCGGCGCCAATTCGTCTACCGTCGATATTCATGCCTAAAATGCTCGTGTTCGTGTTCTTATTCGCATTCTCCTCCTCCGGCGAAGAAGTCCCGACCAACGACTCCGCTTTACTCGGCAACACAGACTTCTGATTGACTGGAACGCTCACCGCGCTAATCGCATCCAACAAAGTATTGCTCGCATCTTTCGGTAAATCCGCGACCCGTTTCTGAATCACTCCGGCATCTGACAATGCCTTCGTCGCGCTTTCGCTCAACACGTCAATCTTAACCACCGTCGCGTCAATCTTCCCCGTCGTGGTATCCAAATTCGCCGTCGTCGTCGTCACGGAGCTACACGCCCTCTCGATGGCATCCGCCGATCGTATCACCGCCTGACACGCGTTCATCACGTTTCTGCACGCAGAAACGACTTCTTTAAACACGTACAAAGCGGCAAAAAAAACGCTAAACACCGTCGCGCAAAACATGGACACGAGGCACAACAGACCCGCTGGTGGGACGAATTTTCCCAAGAGTTGGAACGACCTATCCATATATCGCATGGTCGCACCGTCCGCGTTTTCGTGAAACTGGTACTGTTGTTGATACCTCCTGGTACCGCTCAACTCTGAAACGCACGGAGAGAGCGGATGAGGATGCTTCATGTCCTCGTTTTCCGACCGTATCTTTATCGCTGCTGCTGACTCACATCTTCTTTTCCCCGTGGGTTTGTGTTGTCCAAAACGAACCGCTGGACGAGAAGAAGAAGAAGAAGAAGAAGAAGAGGCGAATAAAGACGACATCTGTCGTGGAGTTACTGCTGGCGTTCTCGCGTGTGGTACGTGCGTCGTCGTCGTCATCCTCCGACAAGAAAGCGGTGTGTACTAATACGAGAGAGAAGTAGGGGAAAAATGAAGCATTTGGGGAAAACAAAAGTCAAAAATACTGCAGTCTTTCTCTCTCTGTGTTGCTGCTGCTGCGGAGTATATATACACAGAATGAGTAAACGGGAGCTGATGCAAATCCTCGAGCAGCAAGAGTGGCACGACGCGTCGATGTGGAACGAAAACGGGACGCCAATGAATCGTGTCGGTTCGAAGAGGAGGAGAGTTGAAGAAGAAGAAGAAGAAGAAGAAGGAAAGGAGGACGAGAAGGAGGAAAAGAAGGCGAGGACGACGACGACGAAAGAAGAGGAGGTGTACTTCGAGTGTGCCGGAGAAGGAGAAGAGAAGAGAAAAGACGACGAGATTCGGGAAGAAGACGTCGCGGCGATGCTGAGGAGAGAGATCGTGAACGGTTTTTCAAACGTGCTGTCCAAGATGGCTGCTCTGGAACAGAAGCTGGACGCGATTGTTGCAAACACAACATCGATAAAGAAATGATTACAACAACGAACATTCAAGTCTTCTTCCCTCTGTTCTTTAAGCCCTGGTCTTTTTCTTTCAGCGACTTCGCTCGTTCGCGACGTTCAAGGATGGTTTCTCTGTCCAACGTGACGCCTTCCCGATGTTCTTTGCACGCCCGGCGAATGATATCGCGCTGGATTTTTTTCCGCTCGTTGGATTTTTCGTCCGCAAAGACGAATTTTTTTACGCGCTCGGTGAGATCCAAGTAGTTTACGTCTTGTTCAAGCACTCGACGCAGGTGTTCACGCGTGCGAACGTTTTCTAAGTGTTTGTGTATGTCAAACGGTTCGATCTTTTCGTACGTGACCAATCGTCTCCCCCAAGTGGGCGAAAAATTTTGCAAAGAGTGCGCGACGACCCGTAAACACGGGTGAGAAGGGAAATCCGTTTCCGGATTCGTTTGTTGCACATCCGCGGGGAGGAAGAAGCACGTGCGTCCACCAACCGGTAACGTTTTCGCGGAAAGATCCATTAAATCGTCCATAATTTCGGATAGCGGATAGTTCACCGTGGACGGGATGTGATTGTCGAATCGCTCGCCGATGTTTATCATGTCTTGTTCCGTTTTACCCCGTTTGCCCCCAAACTGAGATTTGCGACCGCGCTCGCGTATACCATAAGGCGGGTCGGCAACTATGCCTTGGAAAGCACCTTCCATCTGTTTGATGCGCTTTTCTATTTTTTCTAAATCTAACGGCGCAAATTTTTCGCCGCCGTCGCTGCTGCCACTAATTCTACACCTACTCTCTACTTCATCTTCTACAACTTTAAGCAGAGGTGATTTGTGCACGTCACCACGAATCAGAAATATCGGTTTGTTGAACCCATAGTCCTTGAAATTGGTAATCACGTCCAATTTCTGCCCCGTTTTCGCGTCTACTTTACCAAACTCCAACACCCTGGGATCGATTTCAAAGCCGCACGTGAAACACCCGAGCTCCGCGGCGGCTAATAAAACGCTTCCGGTTCCACAAAACGGATCTAAAACCGGTCCACCCCTTTCTCTCTCCGCTTTAATCATGTTGCACATAATCAGCGACATGTGTGCTTCCATAGAAGTCGGTCCTAAATACCTCCGTTTCTTCAAATCTAACAAGTTCAAATGTTTCCTCGATTTGTCTTTACCGACGACGCGTCCGAAAAACATCCGCACGCCCTGGAATCCTAAATCTATTTGAACGGTCGATTTCACCTCCATAGATAAAAACTCAACTCTCGGCTGATCTAAGCTCACCTTAGATCGCGGCTCAAACGCCCCGGGTACTAAATTCGATAACCTCCGCATTACCTCGCTCTTCTCGTTGCTCCTCGTCGCGCCAAAGTCGCAACACGTCAACTTATACGTCATCGACTGATCCAACCACGCCTCGTCTTTACCTTTTCTCACGCTCGTTTTCAACTCCTCGTCATTTGTCCCGTACCCCCACAAGTGCACGATGTATTTTACCAGCGATGTTCGCGAAGCGATTTTCTCCGCGACAACGTCGGAGGGTAAATATACCAACCGAATCGGGTTGAATGTGGATTCTTCCTCTTCGTTCTCGCATCTGCTGCTGTGCGCATCATCATCGCCGCTCCTACCACCAAACGACGATCGTATCGAAACCCACTTCAACGGGAGCGTGCATCCACATAAATTCGCAATCGCTTCAAACTCTTGCTTGCTGTTTTGTGTGATTCAAAGAGAGACAAAAGTAAACTGTCAGTACAAACTTCTTTCTAGGTGTTAGTTTTCCCCTAAAATGTAGAGGAACGAGCTTTACGCGCGAGAGAGAAAGAAGAAGAAAGAGAGAGAGAGAAAGATGGAGAGGAAGGGAGAAAAGAGAGGCTGGCGTAAGCGCACCGGAAGTCGAGCAATTTCGTGTGAAAATACACGAGATAAAGACGCCCCCCGTTCTCGTCTGTTCTCATTTATTTTGTATCCGCAGTCAAAAAAATGAAGCAGCGCAGAGGAAAAATCGCACAACAACAACTATTACTATCACTACTCCAACTACTATTACTACATGAATTCAATTACAACAAACGTTCTCTCGGCCAGCTCGAAAAAGCCATCAAGCGTTCTCCTCCATAGTCTCCATCTCTCTCGTTCTTCTCGCTAAATGTTTGACGATGTCGTATCCGATTCGCGTAACCGGCATGAAGTGAACCCCAGCGCTCGCGGCGTGACCGAGCGCGGCAACCGCTCGCAGCTCGCACCGTTCAAAAATCCAGTCCCTGTATAACGCCGTGGTTAGTTCTCTCTCTTTTTGTTCGTATTCTCGAGCGAGTTTGGCTATGGGTGAACTCGACGAGGAGAGGATTTTGGCGGATTGATCGTCTCCGTAGACGAGCTTGGCCCAAAACTCGACGTCTTTTCTATTCGAAGGCGCGCACGCGCCAATGACTAACGATGCGCTACTGCTATTACTGATCCCGCTATTAGTGGTGCTCAACACGCCTCTCCGGTTTGCACTCTCCACCCACTCGTGACAACGCTCGTAATCAAAAAACGGCTGCGTGATAATCAACTCCGCGCCAGCCGCGACTTTCTCCTCTAAATATTCCGCCGATACGTTCTCCGTATTCGGATTGGCCACGACTGCGAATTTAATCTCGTCCGGAATGTCCCCATCTCGTCTCATTTTCGTCGCAATTTTAAGCATTTTCAATGCGTCCAGCTCTTTTTTCTTCTCGTCTCCGCTCACGAACAACACGTGACTGACGTTCTCGCATCCGAACGACACCATCTCCACCTGTTTTTTGAACTGTTTTTCCGTGTGAAACATCGACGCGCTTAACGTCTGCACGTGTTTCGCTTCACTCCCGAACGCGTTCCGCTCTTCCTCGGCGATGTTCACGCATCGAGGAGGAATAATATCACGATCGCTCTTGCCTTTAATGTCGTCTGAATCGTCATTAAATACCGGTAAATTCGGGTGCACGACGTGGGAAAACTTCCCGGTTTCGAACGCCTTTGATTGCGCGGACCATTTCAAAAACGGAGACCGTTCGAGAGAAATGAACGCGTTTGGTTTGTTGAATGATAACAATTTAAACGTCCCTGTCGTCGGGAAAGATGGCGGCATGATGTGGCAGAAATAGGTGAGTGTTTTTCGTGTGTTTGTGTGTTTGTGTGTATGAAGAATGGTTACAAAAGTACTTACTAAATAGGTATCTCTCCGCCGTGCATGTATTCACTGCTATTAATGCTAAGCGTTGTTGGTATTGTTATTATTACTACTGTTATTATGCTCTAACTCAATCGATCTCGGTCCGTCGTCCATCATGCTTTTCTGCAACCCACCGCTCCCGCAGAATAAAACGAACGTTAATACGACGTACGTCGATCCGCTTAAATAGGCAAACGCGACGAGCGCTTCGTGCGTCGCGTCGTCCTCGGACGTCCAGTGTTTCCCGGCAGCTGGTGCGATGAACTCCTCAATCCACGGGTGAATCGATTGGAGGAAGAATCCAACCTGTTGTGAGAGGAAATGCGTGATTTTGTGAGCATATATACGCGCGACATCTGTGATGTATTCGCCAAAGTAAGAAAGCGCTCGAGAGAGAGAAAGAGAGAAACGAACACAAATCGTATACCTGAATTTGGTTAAAGAACATCATCAGCGACAGCGCAATCATAAACCCAAACGCGGCTCCGGCACCATTCAGGGCTATAGTTTTCCGTAACAAAATCAGCGCCGTTATGACGAGGTACGCGATGTTTAAGAACACGGAGCAGGAGATGCACGCGATGGCACCGTCGAGCATCGCATTCGCGGATTTGTTGTTGACGATGATCTTGTCGAAGACCGCGCCGTGGGAGACGGCGATGATGGAGAAAATGGACGCGATTAAAGCGTTAAACGCCCAGACGTACCACAAACCTTTGCGGCCGACGCAGGTGCAGCATCCTCCCATTTTGTTTAATTCTTCTTCGGCTCGCGTAGAAAAGGTCAAGGTGTTTAATTAATGTGGAGAAGGTTGCCTCGGCAGTTTTTATGAAGTTTACCGAATACGAGCATCGAGCGAACGTTTTGATGATGTTAACAGTTAACTACTACTCTTCTACTACTACGCAATTCTAACATATTTCTACGCTGCTATATATCTCGTTTTCAACTGGTGGTGGTAAAACGCGTCTTCGTCGCGGCGGTTGACGACAAAACGTTCGCCTTGGCCTCTTCGATTTTTCTTTTCAACTCGTCCATGCGTTTTTCCTCCTCGGGAACTAAACTCTCTAACTCGTCTTCGTGTGATTTTTTTCCCAATACTTTCGTCTCTTGAATGTTCTCTTCGTCCACGGCTAATAACTTGTCGTAACTCGCGCGCATGTCGTCGTATTGGCGTTGGATTTTTTCGCGTTCGTCCGTCGGTTTCGAGCGGTGTTTATCCGGGTGTAAAGCGAGCATCAACTTTCTGTACGCTTTTTCAATCTCTTTACGAGGCGCGCCGAGAGGAACGCCGAGACGCTCGTAATCTGCGGCGTGTCGCAAGTGAAACAAGCGCTTCTCTCGCATCCTCTTCTCCTTTTGCCGATCGCGGTCCTGTTTGCGACTCTCAGTTTTCATTTTCTTGGCGCGAGCGAACAAGTCTTCGAGTAACAGTTTAAACGTTCTGACAGCTTCGTTGTCGCCGTACAACTCCACGCACGTTTTCGCGTCGTCTTTTTCGTTCTCGTCGCTCTCGTCGCCGTTGATTAATACGACTTTTTGCCCGGAAAAGCCTTCGTACATCGCTTTCGCTTTCTTCCTTATTTGCGCGCGACAGTTGCTCGATTTTTGCATTCGTTTCACATTCTCGCCGGAAGCGCCGACGAACAACTTTACTTTGTTCGTTGGAATGTATATAATCTCATTCGGTTTGCTACTATTATTCTCGTTATTCCCATCGTCGTCGTCGTCGGAGTCGTTCACCAACGCTTTCAACATCTTCCTCTGTTTCCCTTCGTCCATGTTCGCTCGCTCCTCCCGTTCTCGTTCGACTCGCTTCCGTTCCGCACGTTCCTTCTCCGCGATTTCCGGGTGTATCTCTTTCGTCATGAACGCATCGAGAGGGTCTATGTCGTCGTCGTTTTTTTGTTCTCCTTCTTCGTCGTTGATGTTAAGAGCACCATTCCCACCGGTCTCGCCGACTCGAAGACCGACGGCGACAGAGTCGTCACCTTTCCTCCCTCCTCCTCCGAATCGCTCCTCAAAGCTTCTCTTCTTGTTGTTGTTGTTGCCGCGCGGCGCTAAAAAACTCGGGTTCGCCCCGATACCTCTCACATCACCGCTCTTTTCCTCGCTTTTCTCGCTCTTCTTTACGTAATCTTTCGCCTCCATCTCCTTCTTCTTCTTCGCCTCTAAGAGTCCCTTCACTCGTTCCAATCGTTCCTTTTGTTTCCTTCTCTTCTCGTCCTCGTCCGTCATCTCTCTCTCTTTTTCTGCGCGATCAGATCGATGCGTCTACGGCGAATAACGTTTTCTGTGTTTCTGCGCGACGACGCTTGATTTTATGGACAGATGGTGAGAGAGAAAGCGCGTCTCTCTCTTTCGCATTTAGGGGAAAAGTGACGAGACGAAGTGCGGCATTTCAGCAGTCAAAACGCCATTGTTTTTCTTTCTTTAACACCAAACACATGAAACGTTAAAAGACGACAGAGAAAGACATCATGTCCGGAGGAGTGAGGACGAGAGCGCAGAAAAGACGGATTGGGGAGCGAGACGTGTGGGATTTGATCGTGAATAACGACGATATAAGTTTCAAACACATTCTTCCGAGATTGAATGCGACGGATGTGAAATTCTTGTACGAGGTGAATACGGAGACGAGAAAGTTGATTAAGAGATCATCTCGCGAAAGTGATTTGAGAAAGAAGTTTGATATTGGAGAGATGTCGTCGATATCGACTTTGGAAGTTGCGTGGGAGAATCGATCGTTGTGGCCGAGGAGCTGGGACGAAAGTTCTTTCTCCCACAAAGTTGCTGAAACGAATAAACTCGAGTTGCTCAAGTGGGCGCGAGAGGAGAAAAAGTTTGAGTGGGATCAAGATACGATTAATGCGGCCGCATATCAAGGTAATCTGGAAATGGTAAAGTATTGCGTTGCAAAGAAGTGTCCTATCGATGCGTGGGCGTGTGCAGAAGCTGCCGGAAACGGTCATCTCGAGGTACTCAAATACTTACGCGAAGAAGCGAAAGCGCCTTGGGATGAGTATACTGCCTATTGGGCGGCTGGAAATGGTCATCTTCACATACTCGAATACCTTGTTGAGCGTAAATTTGATGAATATGACGAAGATGCGTGTGCATATGCAGCCGAAAACGGCCACTTAGACTGTTTGAAGTACTTACACGAAACCGCCAAAGCGCCGTGGGACTCGCGAGCCGTACGAGAAGCGCACAAGAACAACCAACCCGAGTGTTTACAATACCTTCTC
>ENA-OWPI01000772-OWPI01000772.1-marine-metagenome-genome-assembly--contig:-NODE-772-length-40248-cov-11.640736_pt1 | contig 40248 bp, 43 predicted proteins | sample MGYA00238138_ERZ651775 | MGnify/ENA primary metagenome ERZ651775 (study PRJEB26906, sample SAMN06265043) | marine metagenome | isolation source: Helgoland LTER site | place: Germany:Helgoland, sampling...
TCTCTTTTTTTAAATCTAGAACCTGGTCTTTCGTCTCTGCTGCCTCTGTCGTTTCGATCATCTCTTTTTTTAAATCTCGAGCCACCTCTACGGCCGCGTCTATCAAAAGAGCGTCCTCCTCTTTTTCTTCTTCCAGTTGCTTCACTTCCAGGTTCTGCTCTAAAATTTGGATCAATCAAACGCTGTATGGCGTTCCATTTTGATCTATCTTCACCGCCTACAAAACTTAATGCTGAACCTTCAGCCCCTGCTCTGGCGGTTCTTCCAATTCTGTGAATGAAGTCCTCGGGAACTTGCGGTAGATCAAAATTAATTACATGCTTAATAGCGGGAATATCGAGCCCTCTACTGGCGACATCTGTTCCTACTAAAATTCTAAAATGATTGTTCCTAAAAGCTTTAATAACTCTATCCCTTTTATTTTGTCTTAAATTGCCATGTATTGCATCGGCATCATGGTCATCATATTTTAATCTCTTAACCATTTTTTCAGCATTTCTCCTAGTCTTAACAAAGATTAAAATTGAGCCTTGGCGAGTGTAGATTTCTTTTATTAGTTGATTGTATTTATCTCCGTCTTTCACACGTATTACTTCTTGTTTAATTTTTGCAATTGGTGTCGATGTAGAACCAACTGAAATTCTTACAGGTTTATTTAAATATTTTTCTGCTAATCTTATGATGTTACCAGGTAAAGTTGCTGAAAATAATAGTGTCTGATGTTTATTTGGAACAGTTTCTAGAACTTGATTAATTTGAGGAGTGAAACCCATATCTAACATTCTGTCTGACTCGTCCAGAACTAAAAAAGTTGTATTATTAAGCTTTAAAGTTCGCCGAGATAGATGATCATTAATTCTTCCGGGTGTACCAACAATCAATCTTGGGTTTCTTTTCATTTGTTTAAGTTGTTTTTGCATGGAGTCGCCACCAATTAATAAAGCTGTTCTTATATTTCCTCTTCCTATTAAATTAGTCATTGTTTGCATAACTTGAGTTGCTAATTCCCTTGTTGGCGTCATTACTAAAGCTGTATCTTTTTTTGTTTTCAAAAGAAAATTTATAAGTGGAATGCCAAATGCTGCTGTTTTCCCAGTTCCTGTCTGGGCTGTGCCAAGAATATCTTTTCCCTCTAACGCAACAGGAATTGCCTCGGCTTGAATAGGTGTAGGAGTCTTAAAGTTAATCTTGGCTATAGAATCCATAAGGATCTGCTCAAGTTTAAGTGATAAAAAATTTTCCATCTGAATTTTGTTTTTTAAGTAAAATCTTACTATTAGTGGGTCTTTATACCCTCGGTTGAACCTTAGCAAGACTTTGTTATGATTGAGTATGAGAAAAAGAAAGAAAAGAAAGAGCTTTAGACTTAAAATGAAAAAAAGAAGACAAAAGAGAAATACAAAAGGTATTCTAAAGATAATAAAAACAGGTAATAAAAATGTCTAAAAGATACTCAGGAAAAAGCTTTAAAGATTCAAGTATAATGAAAAAGGCTAAATTAACATTGAAACAAAAAAGAAAGCTTAAAAAAGAAAAGAAGAAAAAATAATGTGTGGACGTTATAAAATTACTAAGCCTGTAAGTAAAACAATAGATTTAGTCAAAACTAACATCAAAGTTGAAGATAGTGAAAACTATAACGCTCACCCAACACAAAAACTTCCTATCATTAAATCATATACTAATGGGAAAGCGCTAGAATTATCCGAATGGGGTCTTGTTCCTGGATGGTCAAAAAAACTAGATAAATTTTCACCATTAATAAACGCAAGAAAAGAAACGCTAATGGAAAAAGTTACTTTTAAAAATTTAATACAAACTTCAAGATGTATTGTTCCTGCAGACGGATACTATGAATGGAAAAGAGAAGATAAAAATAAAATTCCATATTACTTTACCAAAGAAGATGATGAAATTATGTTTTTTGCAGCTATTTATCAAAACAATCAATTTTGCATTATAACAAGAGAAGCTACTGAAAAAATTAGCACTATTCACCATCGAGAACCCTTGATCATCAATCAAAGTCAGATTAATAATTATTTAAATATTAAAAAAGACGCTATGGAAATTTTAAACTCTATTAAACCTCCTGCATTAAAATTTCATGAAATATCTAAAGATGTTAATAATCCAATTAACAATGACCCGGCACTAATTAAACCCGTAAATTAAATGAGCTTATCTATTACACCAGGAACGAATAATGTAGGAGCATATATCAATAGTGTTGATTTAAAAAATTTAGATCAAAATCAAACAATAGAATTAAAAAAAACTTTAAATGAATTTGGCGTTATTTTTATTAAAAAACAAAATCTTGATCCTGAATCTTATCAAAATTTTGCTAAGAATATTGGGCAACCTGTTGTTTATCCTAGATTAAAAGGGTTGGATGAAAAATTTCCATTTATTAATGTTATTGAAAGAAAGCCAAGCGATAAAAATTTAAGTTTTGGTTCAAGTTGGCTTCACCAAGATACTAGCTATTTAGGTGATGATCGCCCTCGATATACAATGTTAATGGGAATAGAAATTCCAACAGGTCAAGGAAATACAATATTTTCATCGGGGTTTAATGCTTATGAAAAATTACCTGAAGAAATTAAAAATAAAATAAAAGATGCCACAGGTGTTTTTTCTTCGGCAGGGCCCATTGCGGTTACCAGATTAGAAAGAGAGAAAGAGATGGGGATTAAATCCTCTGAAAGCATGGAAGCGGAACATCCCATCGTAAAAACCGTTGATGGGAAAAAAACATTATATGTTTCTCCTGGGCATTTAATTAAAATCAAAAACGTTAATGATGAAGATGCTGCTTATTTAAAAGATTATTTAATCGATCATGTTAATAAGGAAGAATTTATATTCTCTTATGAGTGGTCAAAAGGTGATGTCTGCTTATGGGACAATCTAAGTATTTTGCATATGGCAAGTGAGATAAAAAATTGCAAACGGGTAATGCACAGGATTACAATAAAATAATTATTTTTTTAAAATTGTAAGATGACCCATTTTTCTCTTTTCTTTAATGGTTTTTTTTCCATAATCAAAAAAGAATTCGCCTTCTTCAAAAGTTTTTGACCTATATTCTTCAATTTCTTTTCCTAGAATATTTATCATTTCAGCATTAGAATTTTTTTGGGTTTTCTCAAATTTAAAGCCACATACTGCTCTAACATGATTTTCAAATTGACTTATATTAAAAGCATTGATTGTTAAATGACCTGAATTATGAACTCGTGGTGCAATTTCATTCACCAATAAATTGTCATCTTGATCTATAAAATACTCAACACACATTGTTCCCACATAATCAAGTTTATCAGCGATTAGCTTCGCATTATTTTGAGCCTTTTCATAAATATCCTGATTAATATTAGCTGGAATTTTTGAATGCTTAAGAATTTGGTCTTTGTGTATATTTTCTATAGGCTCGTAAGAAAAAGTTTCTCCATTAATAAATCTTGTAATAATAACTGAAATTTCCTTTTTTAAATTTACCTTCTTTTCTAAAATATAATCAGCAGTGAAACACCAATCTTTTTTAACGTCATCTAATGAGTTTAATACAAATTGACCGTGACCATCATATCCAAGCGTGTTTGTTTTTAAAATTCCTGGTAACAAGTTGCTGTGTTTAGTGACGTCATCTGCTTTTGCTATAAAAGCCCATTTGGTTGTTGCAACACCTAAATCATTAACAAAAGATTTTTCTAATTTTCTATTTTGTATAATTTTGTTAATTTCTGGTTTAGGTAAAACTTTTTTTTCTTTTTCTATTTGTTTTAAAATATCAATTGGAATATTTTCGAATTCAAAAGTCACTACATCTACGTTATCTATAAATTCTTTTATCTTTTGCTGATCGTCATATTTTGCAAAAATAAATTGATTAGCATAGTTCTGTGCTGGACCTTGTTCGTCATCTGATATCACAACTGTCTTGATTTTAAGTTTTTTAGCTGCCTGGCATAGCATGGATCCTAACTGACCTGAGCCTATAATTCCTAAAGTGATGTTAGACATTAATTACTTAGGTTTTTTTTTAATGGATTGGGTTTGAAGACGTCTCCACTTTTCTAAATTAGATTTAACCTTTTCGTCATAATTGCCAATTATTGAAGCTGCGAGCACACCAGCATTAAATGCTCCGTCTATTGCTAAACACCCTATTGGCACTCCTTTTGGCATTTGAACCATAGAAAGTAAACTGTCGAGCCCTTTTAATTTTTTAGTTTCTATAGGTACACCAAGCACTGGTAACGTTGTTAAAGATGCCACCATTCCAGCTAGATGCGCTGCACCGCCAGCGCCTGCTATAATTACGCCAAAGCCATTTTTTTCAGCAGTCTCTGCAAACTGAAACATTCTTTTAGGGGTTCTATGCGCGCTAACAATTAAAACTTGAAATTTAACCTTTAAAATCTTGAGTATTTTCTCACACTCTTTCATTACGGAATAGTCGGATTGTGACCCCATAATGATAGCCACTTTATTATTTTGTTTATTACTTTTCACAAATTAATTTAACAATTTTGGCTATAAAAACAATGGCCTAATCCTTACTAGGCCATTAATAAATTGTTTAAGGGAAGACGTTACGATCGCGCTCTAAAAAGTAAAGCTTTTGGTGAGTTTTGTAGCTCAAAGAGTGATATTTTTTTAATTTTTTTGTTAGAATTCTTGTTCTTGTTTTTTTTTAACGATTTGTATTTCATATATCCTTATTAGTTTAGTTTTTGAAAGTTTAGTAATGCTAAAATTGCAAACTTGATTTGTTGTTTAATTATAAATTTAGGCGAAGGTATGTCCTCTATTAGTCAAATTTATATTTTTTCCAATAATTTTTCATGAAGTTTACTAATCGACCCATTGCTGTCAATTACAGCCAGTTCAACCTCTGCTGTAACTAAGGTTTCGTTATCTCTTACAACCTCTTGTTTTAAGTTTAATCTAACAGGTGACTTTTTCATCACATAGGTTCTTACCTCTAATTTATCCTCAAAATTGGCCGATTTATGATATTTAACATTGCACTCTCTGACTACAAAAATAGCTTTATGATTTTCTTTTAGTTGCGCATGGCTTAATTGTAAGTAATCGTAAATCATCTCTGTTCTCGCTCTTTCAATAAAATGTAAATATCGTGCATAATAAACAATTCCTCCTGCATCGGTATCTTCGTAATAAACTTTTGTTTTATAAGTATGAAATTTGGACATAGGAAAACATATGCTCAATAAATATGTTTTTCAACAAAGTTTATAATTCTTTTTTTGGTCTAATTTATGCCCAGCAAAACGCAGAATCTTAAACTAAATTTAATGTATGAAAATATTTTATATTTTATCTTTGTTACTTTTGTTAACAAATTGTGCAAGTGGTAATATGGCTAAGGTTAAAATCGGTAAACGATGTACCCCGGCTGATGCAAACAAATTACAAGAATCTTCTTACGTTTGGGTTGTAAGTAAAGATGCCGCACAAGATTTTGACAAAAGAATAAACAAGTCAAATTGCTTAGATAGTTAAATAATTATTTTAAAATTATTCAACTATGATAATAAGGGGTGTGAGTTTGCCCCTTATTATAATATGTTTCCTAATTGTTTTAGCCTTAATCATACTTCCTTTAATTGTTTCATATAAAGCAGAAAAAAAAGATTATAATAATAAAACTGAGTGGGAAAAAATAAAAGAATATGGAAATAAAGTTAATGACAAGGCTAGAAAAAGACATTAATAAAACACATGAAAAAATTAGTCTCTTTTTTTTTAATTATTCTTTTTTTTAGTTTAGAAATTATTGCAATGGAAAAAAAACCTTACCACCATTTGCCAGATGGAACTTTTAGAAATCCTGAAGGATCCCCAAAAAGAGATTCTAATGTAAAATGGTCATATAAAATTTTCAATGAAGAACGAAAAAAGGTTAAAATTGAAATTCCTGAAGATCATATTGTGCCAAAGACAAAAGTTTTAGAGGATCTTAAGAGTAATCAAGATAATGATTATATTGCTTGGATAGGACATGCCACATTCCTTATAAAGCTAGGTAATACCACTATTATTACAGATCCTGTTTTTTCAAAAAATACTGGTCCATTAATATTCGGTCCAAAAAGATATGTTCCGCCAGCTATTAACCTTGATGAGATTCCGCCAGTTGATCTATTTCTTTTGACACATAATCACTATGATCATCAAGATATGTCTACTATTAGAAACTTCCCTTACAAAAAATCAAAAGTTGTTCTTCCTTTAAAGCTTGGTAAATATTTTAGAAATTATAAGGATGTAAACGAGCTTGATTGGTATCAAGAAATTCAGGTTAACGAAGATATAAAAGTGACTTTACTACCAGCTGTGCATTGGTCCAGAAGAGGTTTATGGGACATTAATAAAACATTATGGGGTAACTTTTTAATTGAATACAAAGGTAAGAAAATTTTATTTGCTTGTGACACAGGTTATGGAAATATTTATAAAGAACTTGGTGAAAAATACGGCCCTATAGATTTAACATTTATTAATATTGGTGCATACAATTTCTATCCTATGATGCCTGTAAAGGATAAATCAGTTTACCACACTAATCCGGAAGAGGCTTTGCAAGTTTCTCGAGATTTAAAAAGTAAAAAAGTAATAGGCATGCATTGGGGGACAGTAGTTTTATCTTTGGAACCTATAATGGAACCGCGTAAAAGATTTAAAGATGGTGCTGAAAAATTCGGTTTTAATAAAGATGATGCTATTATTTTTAAAATTGGTGAAGTTAAAAAATTAGATCAAATAATCAACTAACTTTTCTTTTATTTCTCTCTTTGTCTAAAAGTTTTGTTAAAGCATCAACCATAATATCCGATGCTTTAAAAATTTCATTAGACTGAAATTCATGTGTCGTGTTGTTTTCAGGATCAGTCTTATCCTCTATGACTATACCTTCTTCGGGAGAATTATTTTTGATATAAATTAAAATTAGCCATTCATGCTCGAGTGCATCATCCCACTTAATATATATCTCCCCTGTTTCAAATCTTTTGTCTATACATCTGATGATGCTTAAATATTTAGGTATATATTTTTTATTCAATTGAAAACATAAGCTGTGAGCTGATCTATAGAAGCTTTCTAAGGCGTATTCAATTTTTTGGCGCTCTTCATTATAAATTCTTTCTTTCTCTAATAATGTTGCTTTATCGTCAGTGTCTTTGATTTCGATTCCAAGACTCGCTACTCTTTCTCTGATAGCCTCATTTATTTTTTGTTCTCTGATTAGCTTATATTTCTCTTTTATTTTATCGATACGTTGCTGAACTTCTTCGTAAGACTCTCTCTGTTGACTTAAAACGTATTTTTCAAGACTCTTAATCTCTAGTGCTTCTCTTTTTCTAAATTGATCTATTTTTTTCTCTAGTCTAATTTGTTCAAGAAACTGTCTTTGTTTTTCTGCTCTTTCTTTTCTAAGCTCTGCTTGCTCAAGTTTGATAAATTTTTGTAAATCTAATTTTCTCTCTCGCTCTAACTTCTGTTCTTCTCGCAGTTCATTTTTTTTAGCTTCTAAGGCTAGCTTTTCTTGCTCGATTAATCTTTTTTGAGCTTCTTTCTTCTCTTGCTCCATTATCCTTAATTTTTGTTGTTTTTGTTTTTCTCTTTCCTCGATAATGACTTTTTTAATTCCGGAAACTTTTTTTGTTATCCCTGTGAAAAAATTTTGTAAAGATTGATCCAAATTGAAATTGAATCTTATCAAAGATTTAATTTTATCACTTAGACGTAATAAGCCTGAGACGACAGCTCTAGTTTTTTGATTCGGTCTTTTGGGGTTTTTTACTCTAAAGAACTTTTTTGATTTTTTCTTTATTCTAGATTTTTTTTTTCTTGGTAGTTTATTTCTTGCCCTTTTTTTTAGATTATTTTTTATTAATTTATTTTTTTTCTTAACGGCTTTTTTTGTTGATTTTTTAGATTTGCTTTTTGATTTTTTTTTAATAGGTGTTTTTCTTATAGGTTTTTTTTTCTTCTTTTTCATGTTTGCTATTATTTAAATAGCACTTTTTATGAATATATATAGTCTCTTGTACGGCGGGCTGATTGAAAGTTCTTAACAATTTGTAATTGAAAAACTACTAGATCTCTATATCTAAATGCTGCTGCACAACTAGCCATATAAAATTCCCACATTTTAACAAATTTTTCATCGAATAAATCTTTTACTTCTTTTTTCTTATTTAAAAACCTCTCTAACCAACTCTCTAATGTCTTATCATAATGTCTAATAAGAGTTTCTGTATCAGCAACAATTAAACCTGTTTTTTCAATAGGACTTATGATTTGACTAAAGGAAGGACAAACGCCGCCCGGGAAAATATATTTGTTAATAAATTTGTTCGGTGCAGACGGTTTATCTATAACACCGATTGTGTGTAGTAAAAATATCCCATCTTCTTTAAGTAGCTTATTCATGGCTTTAAAGAATGTGTGATAAAATTTCCTTCCTACATGTTCAAACATTCCTACCGAAAAGATACGATCATATTTACCTTTTGCTTCTCTATAATCTATTAGCTCAAATTTAACCTGGTTGTCTAAATTAAGTTCTTTTGCTTTTCGCCTGCAATATTCAATTTGATTTTTACTTAATGAGATTCCAGTAACTTCACATTTTTTTTGTTTAGCTATTTCAAAGGCCATGCCTCCCCAACCACATCCGACTTCTAAAACTTTTTGTCCTTCTTTAATGTCTAGTTTTTTTACAATGTGATCAATTTTATTCTGCTGAGCTTCCTCTAAATTTTTTGTGCCGTCTTTCCAATATGCACAGGAATATAATCGATGTGTTTTATCTAAAAAAATATCGTATAATTTTTCACCTCTTAGTCCGCCGATGTCATAATGGTGCTGTACATTTTTTCTTGATCTTCCAGGTAAATTAAAATTAGTTATAGCTCTCCATACCTGATAAATTTTCTTAGTTATTATGCTTGCTGTCGTGATTTCACCTCGACCTAAATTTTTAACTAATTCCATTAAAAAATCTTTTAAAGACGCATTTTCAATAACTATATCTCCCCTCATATAGGCCTCTGGAAATTCTAGTTCGGGATCTAATAAAATTTTCCAACCCAAGTTCTCTTTAAGTAGTTTTATAGTGATTGGTTTTTCTTTTCTTGGATTACCGCAAATATATTTTTGGCCTTTTGAGTCAATTAAAATTATACCGCCTTCTTTATAAATCTTAGTAAATATTCTAGCTAAAATCATAACCTATGCTGCTAAATTTTTTTCTATTACAAATTCCAATTTATTTAATTTATCTAATAATTCTTTCTGCTTTTCTTGTGATAGTAATATTAACGGTGGAAGTATATTTTTAAAATTTTCATCTTTTATAGATAAAAAACTATGTAGAGCAGAAATTAAATTATATTGATCAAATGTTTCTCTAACATTAATCAACTGCTCATTTTTAGACTGGGTTTTCTTATTTTCATAATCATCAAAAACTTTTCTAGCCAAAGAGTGGGTAACATTAGTTACTGCAGAAATACATCCTGAACAACCAAGTTCTAATCCTTTTAAAAGTTTTGCTTCTGAGCCTGGGAACATTAAAAAATTTGGTAACTTTAAATTTTCAAACAAGTTGTAGCTAGAGTCTTTGCAGCCTATGATATTTTCTGGATAAGTTTTAACAAGTTTAGTTACTGCCTCTGCTGAAAATTTGTAGCCACTTAATTTTTCAAAATTGTAGAGAATAATTTTAATTTTAGGAATTGAACTGATTAAAGCTGAATAAAAATCAAAAACACCTTGATCTGTATTCCCTTTGTAATAAGCAGGTGGCATAATTAAAAATTCTTTAAAGTCATATTCCCTTGCATATTTAATCAGATCAATATTTTCATTTAAAGAGTTGTTGCCTGTTCCCAAAAAAAATTGTTTCTTTAACTTATGGCTCGCAATCTTTGCTATCAGCTCCTTTTTTTCATTAATGGAAATGAGTTGGCTTTGGCCAGTTGAGCCAAAAAAGAAAACTCCATGTAAACCACTTTGAATGGCTTGGCTTGCATGAGCAATAGTTGCTTCAATATTTAACGTTCTGTCTGAATTCAGAACACTTAAGCCAGCTGCGTAAACTCCTTTTTTAATCATAATCTTACCTAAATTAGTTTGTCTAAGTTATATTAATAAAAATAAAAATGAAAGTTTTAGTAATTCAACCAAAAATAGGTATGGGAGATATGGTAATTTATTTGCCTTATATTCATGCCATTTCTAAAAAATATCAAAAACCTATCTCAATTTTAGTAAAAGAAAATTCTAGAGCTAATCAGTTACTTTTAGACGATAAACATATTGATGAAATTATTATACTTGATCGAACTAAAGATAATTCTGGATCCCATGATGGTCTTTCAGGTTTTTTTAAATTAAGTAAAGAAATAAAGTCAAAAAATTTTGATAAAGTTTTTATTTTTAATAGTTCTTTAAGATATTTATTGATTTCAAAAATAGCGAAAATAAAAAATATTTCACAATATCCTTTGTTTAGAAAAAAAGATAATATTGTAACTTCTGCAAAAATTTTTACAGAAAATGAATTAAATGCAATTGTTTCAACTGAACCAAAGCTCAATATAAATCAGGATCGTATTGATAATGCTAAACAAAATTTTTCTAATGAATATAAACATGTGTGTTTAGGTATATCTGCAAGTGGCCCAACAAAGCGTTGGGATATTAATAATTTTATTAAATTATGTAGCAAAATAAATAATAAAATACCTACAAAGTTTTATTTAGCAGCAGGAAATAATGATAAAGATTTAATTAATCAACTTATAAAATCAGAAATAGGTAGCAATTGTGTTTCTTTTGAAAATTTAAAAATCAGTGAAGCAATGCCGATAATAAAGAACTGCAACCTTTATATTGGAAACGATACTGGTTGGTTGCATATTGCTTCGGCTCTTGGATTAAAATGTTTAGCTTTGTTTATGGATAGCCCTGTTCAAGCATACGGTAAATACTCAAAAAATATTAATGTTATTGTACCTGAAGGGCAAACTGAGCAAACTACAACTCACGATACTTTAGGAGCTGATAAAATTTCTTTTGAAAAAGTTTTTAACAAATCTATAGAACTTTTGAATTAACTAAAATCTGTTTTAATTATTTTTTCTTTAGCCTCATTTACGAGTTGACTAAGTCTTTCTGTTTTAACGTCTCTATTCATGTCTGGATGTATTTTTTTTTGAAGTTGATTTGCTACTTTAAGAACCTCTTCTTTGGAGCATCCCCTTTTTAAACCAAGAAGTTTATATGCTTCATCATTAGTTACACTAGATGATCCTTGTGACTGACCAAATTGCCCTTGTGAAAATCGACCCGAATTTTTTAAATGTTGAATTAATCTCCAAAGCTGAAACATTTGTAGGGCCGTTAAGCCTTTTATTTTTAAGCCACTTAAAATTACAAAGAGGAAAGGCAAAGAAAAGATGTACTTTCCTCCAATCGCTAAAAGTGTAGCTAAAATTAAAGAAAAATAAACTGCAATTTTTTTAATTGTGGTAGCAATTTTTTTTGAACTAGTTCGAGCAAACCAGTTTAAAAATAAATAAACGATGACAAAGATGATAATTCCTATTAGAAACACATTCATATAATTTATGCATATGAGTATACCAAAACTTAAAAAAATTAAGAATGAGAAAAGATATCATGACATAACTTTATCTGATGAATATGCGTGGGTTGATCAACCCAATATTCTTGAAGTGTTAAAAGACGCCAATAAATTAGATCCTGAAGTAAAAAGTTATATTGACGCAAATAATAAAATTACAGATGTCTATTTTGAAGATGTTAAAGATCTTCAAAAAAACTTGTTTAACGAAATAAAATCTAAAATTAAATTAGATGACACTTCGCTAAAATTCAAAGATAAAAAATATTATTATTGGGCAAAAACAGAAGCCAAAGGTAATTACGGTAAAAGAATTAGACAGCTCATTGATGGTTCGAAATCAGAGGAAGTTTTTTTTGATGGAGATCTTGAAAAGAAAAATTATGGATCAGAATATTTTGGGGTTGGTTCAGTAAGTATTTCTCATTGTGATAATTTAATGGCTTATTCTTTAGATCTTAAAGGATCAGAATATTATACCATTTATTTAAGAGATTTAAGAACAGGGAAAAATGAGAAAGATATAATAGAAAATACTAGCGGAGGCATCACATGGTCTCTAGACAGTAAAAGTTTTTTTTACTCAAAATTAGATAAATTTCATAGACCTAGGCAAATTTTTAAACATATCATTGGCACTCCAATAAAAGATGACAAACTTATTTTTGAGGAAAAAGATGAAACATTTACTTGCGGTATAGGCCTTTCTTCAGATGAAAAGTTTTTTATTATTTCAACTTCAGACCACATAACTACTGAGGATTATTTTTTTCCCTCAGATGCCTCTGAAATAAATCCTATTTTGTTTAAAAAACGAAAAAAAGATGTCAGATACTCATTAGACTCTTGGAAGGGGTATTTTTATGTGCATACCAATGAAGATGCTAGGGATTATAAAGTGCTCAGATGTAAAACGGATGAAATTGATAAGTTAGAAACATTCATTGCTGCTAAAAAAGAAACTGTTATTGGAGGTCTTGATTTTCTTGATGATTATATTTTAAGAGGAGAAAAGTCAGATGCTATTCCAAAATTATATGTAAGAAATATTAATACAAATGAAGAAGAAGAATTAAAAATCTCTGATGAAGCAATTGGAGTTCCTGGAGTTTCTTTGATGCAAAAAGATACTAATACATCAAAAATAAGAGTTCACTGGGAAAGTATGGCATCTCCTGGAAAAATTTATGAATACGATATTGTTTCAAAAGAAAAAAAACTAGTTAAAGAAACCGAAATACCATCAGGACATAATCCAGATAAATATATCGTAGAACGAATTAAAGCTAAGTCCCATGATGGCAGAATGATCCCCATAAGTTTGGTAAGACTAAAAGATGCAAAACAAGATGGTAAGTCAAAAATTTTACTTTATGCTTATGGTGCTTACAAACATAGTATTTCTCCGTCTTTCAGTGCTTCAAGGTTTTGTTTGGTAGATAGAGGAATTACTTTTGCCATAGCTCACATAAGAGGTGGAGGAGACCTTGGAGACGTATGGCATGAAGAAGGAAAAAAGAAATCAAAAAGAAATACTTTTTTAGACTACATCGCGTGTGCAAATCATTTAATAGAACAACGTTATACTCATAAAGGTGGAATTTGTTTTTACGGTGGTAGCGCTGGCGGACTAACTGGTGGAGCTGTGGCTAATATGGCACCTGAATTATTTTACTCAATGTTATTATTGGTACCATTTGTTGATACCATGACAACTATGCTTAATGAAAAGTTGCCTTTAACCCCTGCCGAATGGGAATTATGGGGTAATCCTATAAAAGATAAAGATTATTTTAAGTATATTTTGTCTTATGCGCCTTACAATAATCTTGAAAAAAAAGATTATCCCTCAATGTTAATCACAACGTCTTTATTTGATAACCGAGTTCTTTATTCCGAACCTGTAAAATATATTGCTAAACTTCGAGATGTTAAAACTGATAATAATACTCAGTTGCTAAAGTGCAAGATGAAAGCAGCAGGCCATGGCGGGATGAGTGGAAGAGATAATGCAATTACAGAATTAGCTGAAGAATATTCTTTTGTTTTAAAAACAGCAAAAATTTTTAAGTAGCTATCTTGAAAATTTAAAAACTCTAACTACATAATAATTGTTGGTCGCCAATTGGGGCTAACAATAAACCTTGCTAACAAAGGAGGATATATGACAAGTAAGGATCTATCGATCTTTAATTCACTTAGACCTTATAGCATTGGATTCGATGATATGTTTGATCAATTCGAGTCTATGTTAGGGAATGGCAGTCTTGCTATGCAAAGCAATTATCCGCCATATAACATCCGAAAAGCAGGCAATGATAAATATGCTATTGAAGTAGCGGTTGCCGGCTTTAATAAAAATGATGTTGAAGTCGAATATGAAGATAATCTTTTAACTGTAAAAACAAAAGAAGTTAAAAGATCAGAAGAAAAAGAAGGCGATGAGGTTATTCATCGAGGAATCTCGCAAAGATCTTTTGCTAGATCATTTACAATTGCAGATGATGTAAAAGTAAATGGCGCAGAATTAAAAGATGGTTTGCTAACAATTTCTTGTGAAAAGATCATCCCTGAAATGAAGAAAAAAAGACTTATTGAAATTAAATAAGTTTACCTTACTTGCGGAGCAAATACTCCGCAGGTAAACTCTTTAAAAAAACTAAATTAATTTTAAAGATTATCAAAAAAATATACAGCTAGGTTAATACCTGTCAAATCGTAATAAGTTTTCAAACCTGTTGGACTTGTAACATTTATATCTCCAATAAGTTTACCTTGAATAAAATCTATACCTGCAAAATAGATATTTTGTTTTTTTAATTTGTTGGCTACAATTTTACTAATCATTGTCTCGTGTTTATTAATTTCTATTTTTTTTGCAGATGCTCCCTTACTCATATTTGAAAGTATACTTCCTTTCTTTGGCAATCTAGAAATAGCTCCTTTAATCTTGCCATTGATAATAAATACTCTTTTGTCTCCTTTTGAAATTTGAGGAATAAACTTTTGAAACATTAAATGATTATATTTTTTAATGTATTTTTTTATTTTTGGTTTATTAAACTTATGAAATAACTGAACATCATTACCGCTATAACTATCAATAGGTTTAATCACTACTTTATTATTTTTAACAAAAAATTTTCTTATTTCGGCTAAATCTTCGCTGATTAATGTTGGGGGCATATACTTCGCTAGACGAATAGAAAAAAGTTTTTCTGGTACCTCTCTTAAGGATTTGGGGTCATTAATTATTTTTACTCTTTTTGAGATATGCTCTAAAATGAATGTTGTATTAATGTACTGTTGATTAAATGGAGGTTCATTTCTAATTAATAATAAATTACTTTTTAGAAGTTCTAGATTAACTTTTCTTATTATTTCAATTGGTTTTTTCTTATTGTTGTTAAATTGAACCTTAAAACAGGTAGCTTTGACTTTGCCATTAACAAAGCTTAGGTCATTCGGTTCATAGTAATAAATATCATAATTTCTTTTTTGAGCCTCTAATCCTAAAAAAAAAGTAGTATCGGTTTCAATATTAATTTTTTTTAAACTAGAACCCTGAATAGTTAAAATTTTCTTTTTCATTTTTAAAAAAATCTAAATTTTTAGTTTTATTATACTGCTCAAGTAACAACTGTGCTCTATTCTTTTTATTTTGAACTACATTTTCAACATGGTTTAAATAAACTGTTTCATTATTACCCTTTGAGTTTACTTCGTTTCTTTCTTTAAGACCTTTTTTTGCCAAATCTAAAAATATTTTACCCCATTCATATAATTTTTTTCCTTCTAGTTCTGTCTCTAGTCCTTTTTGTGGAGACTCAATATAAGCACTCATAACATTTTCTTTTTTCCATTTACTTGCTATTTCAAATGCTTCATCTAGCGAATTATAGAATAGACCTGTAAAAAAAGCTGGACCATCGCACAAACATTCCCAATCACATGCGTCTAATGATCTAACTTCGATATATTGTTTTAATCTTACTTCGGTGAATATTGTTGCTAGATGGGTTTCAAAATCATTTAGGTTTGCTTCATCTTTTAAATTATTAAATCTACCTAAAATAAAATCTTTGAACGTTTGTCCATTAGGATCGATATATTTTTTATTTCTAATGGCAAATAAAACTGGATACTCTATTACGTGATCAAAATATTTTTCAAAACTAACTTTTTCAAACGCTATTGGCATAATTCCACCACGAGAAGTATTCTGCCAAACTTTATTTCTATAAGAAAAATATCCAACAGGCTTTCCTGACTCGAATGGTGAATTAGAGTAAAGCGCAATCGTTAATGGTGTAAGATAATTTCCAAGTCTAAATATTTTTTCAAAATTAATTTCAGATGTATAATCGTAATTAATTTGTATACCGCATGTACGGTACATCATTTCTAAACTTTGCGAACCACCTTTTGGCATCTCACTTGTCATTATTTTATATCTTTGCTTAGGGCTTTTAGGAATATCAGATAAATTATTAAAAGGGTCAAAGCCTATTGAAACTGTATTGATGTCCAGCCCTATACTCGCCGCTTCAATTTCTTTTAAAAATTTAGAACTTTCAGCACAAACTTGATGGATATTATCAAGTGGCGCACCAGAGAGTTCACATTGCAAACCTGGTTCAGTTGTAATTTGTTGGTTATCTCTTTTCATGCCAATAATGTTTTCTTTTTCAAACAGAGGCTCCCAACCATTTTGTTTTAAATTTTCAAATAGTTTTTTTAATGTGATGTAAGAAATTCTTTTTTTATTTTGACCTTCAAATAAAAATCTTTCATGCTCAACTCCTATTTTAAGTTGATTGGGTTTTTTAATTCCTTTTAAGAAATACTCAATAAATTGAGATTTATTTTTAATGTCCATGCTTAAAAACAGTTTTTACTGCTAAAGCCTATTACCATATTTTTAGGGTTTATCTCGAATTTTCTTTCACATTTGATTTTATATTTTTCTGTGATGTAAATATAATTTCTATTTCTTGTTTTTAAGAACTCTACTTTATCTGGTTGTCCATAAAAACGTTTAAGGTCACTTTCGGGTCTATTAAGCCATTTACTTAGTTCTTTTTTTTCTAATTCAGTTGTCTGGTCAATTTTATTTGTAACGGACTGACAGGAGCCTAACGCAACTGATAAAAATATTAGAAAAAAATATTTTTTAATTTTCATAACGTAAAATGATTTTACACGTAAAACTTATAAACAGAAATATTGAGTGTAGGTTGTAAAATGGAAAAAAAAGCCAGATTTAATAGGATTTTAAAATTGATATGGAGTATTCAACCTTAACAGGAGGTTTTTCAATGTTGAATAAATATTTCGAATATAGAAAACACAAAACAAATTTTAAAACAGAGGTAATTGCCGGTGTAACGACCTTTCTTACAATGGCTTACATAATGTTTTTGAATCCCTTTATTCTTTCTGGTGAGTTTGCTGGAACAGAAAAAGGTTTTTTTGATTTTGGTGCAGTATTTACTGCAACAATTTTAGCAACTGCCGTGGCTTGTTTTATCATGGCCTTCCATGGAAAAACGTGGCCAATTGGTTTAGCGCCAGGAATGGGTATCAACGCTTTTGTAGCATATGGTGTTGTTGCAGGACAAGGTTACACGCCACAAGCAGCTTTAGGTGCTGTTCTTGTAGCTGGAGTAATATTCTTAGCAATATCTTTAACTCCCATAAGAGCTTGGTTAATCAATTCAATACCAAAAAGTTTAAAGCTTGGTATAGGTGCTGGTATAGGATTATTCTTAGCAATCATTGGTTTAGAAATAATGGGTGTAGTAGGAGATCATCCTGTAACACTTGTTACTTTGGGCGATATTAAAAATCCTTTAGTGCTTTTAGCGTGTCTAGCTTTTGTTTTCATGATTGTATTAGAGAAAATGAAAATTAGAGGAAATATCATTATTGGTATTCTTTTATTTAGTATTATCGCTTGGGCGACTGGCTTAGCAAAATTTAATGGTGTTGTAGGATCTATTCCTCCAATGACTTACCTTTTTGCATTTGACTTAAAAGCTGCATTATCAGCTGGTATGGCATCAATTGTTTTTACTTTATTGTTTATCGACTTTTTTGATACAGCAGGAACGTTAACTTCAGTGGCTAACGTAGCTGGTAAAGTTGATAAAAAAGGTAAAGTACAAGATATCGATAAAGCGATGTTGTCTGATAGTGTTGGAACGGTTGCAGGTGCAATGATGGGCACAACAACTGTTACAAGTTATGTTGAGTCTGGATCGGGAGTAAAAGCTGGTGGTAGAACTGGTATGACTTCTTTAGTTATCGGAGTTCTATTTTTAGCTTGCTTATTCTTCTCACCTTTAGCGACAAGTCTACCTAAAGAAATTGATGGGGCTGCTTTATTATATGTTGCAATCTTATTCGTAAGAAATATTACGGATATTGATTGGAATGATATTGCCGAGTCAGGTCCTGCAGTTCTTGCTATGATTGTTATGCCACTTACTTATAGTATTAGTAATGGTATTGCTTTAGCTTTCATTGCTTATGCACTAATCAGAATTTTCACTGGTAAGTTTGGTCAAACTTCTCCAGCAATTTGGGTTATAGCTGTATTTAGCGTTTTAAGTTTTTACGTAGCTTAAAAATTTTAGGGCCGGTTAACGCTGGCCCTTTAACTTTTTTTGTGTTTCTTAATCAAATCCTCTACACGAACTTCTTCGTAATGTTCAAAGGGTTGAACAATCCATGGGTTACTGTCTAATTTTTGAGCACAGTAATCAGGTTCAAATGTTGAGACTTTTTTCTTCCAAAGAACAGCAGTTCTAATTTCTTTAATATTTCCTTGTAATGGTGGATATTTTTTAAGCCAATCAATACTTTTATTTAAGGTCACTCCAGTATCAGATAAATCATCACACAAGAGAATGTTTCCTTTCATCTCTTGCAACGTAGAGCTCATTTCTCTTGAAAAAACTAATTCACCTTGTTTGTCTTCTGTTCCCTCACCAGAATAGGACTCGACGGCTAAATAAGCGCATTTAAGTTTAAATACTCTACTTAAAACATCTATAATTGGAGCTCCGCCTCTCATAATGCCAATTAACATGTCAGGCTTAAAACCGCTTTGATGAATTTGTATTGCTAGTTTTTCAACGATTAGATTATACTCTTTCCAATCAATGATAAGTTTGTCTGCCATAAAAAAAATTAATTCATTTTTAAGGAGTTGTAAATGAAAGGATACGTGGTTTGTGTTTATAAAAATATTACTAACGATGAAAAACTTAAAGAATATGCTGTTAAAGCTAGAATGGCAGTTGAAAAGTACAAAGGTAAGTTTTTAATCAGGGGTGGAAAAACAACTACAAATGAAGGAGAGGCTTCGCCAAGAACTGTGGTTATAGAATTTCCATCTTATGATGAAGCTAATAAATTTTATAATTCTACAGAATATCAGGAAGCTCACTCGATTTTGAAGGGATATGCTGTAAGACACCATCAAACAGTTGAAGGTGCTTAATATTGTATTGGTTCATTATCAATAGATCTCCATAGGTACCAAGTGGCTACAGAGCAATAAGGTGTGAATTTTTTATAGAGTTTATTCAAAAAGTTTTTAGGAGGATAATATTTTTTTTTGTAATTATTTGAAATAGCTCTTAGAAGTCCAATATCTTGTAAAGGCCAAATATTTGAGCGATTAAAAGTAAAAAGTAAAATCATTTCTGCTGACCACCTACCAATTTGTCTTAAATCTGATAAATATTCTATTGCTTCTTCATCAGACATTTTTTTGATTAAACCGGGCTTAAAACTCTTATTAAGTATTCTTTTCGCCAAGTCTTTTATTCCTTTAACTTTTTGTTTGCTTAAGCCACAACTTTTTAAACTACTAAATGATAGTTTGTTTACAGTTCTAGCATTAATTTTATTTTTACATTTCTTTTTAAACTTTAAAAAAACTGCATTGGCTGCAGCTACACTAATTTGTTGGCCTATAATACTTTTGCAAAGAGAGAAAAAAACATCATTGCGTGTTATAAGATTTCCATCTTTATAATTAGTAATAAGTTTTTTCATAACTTTATCCTTTTTAGATAAAATTTTTTTTGCCTTAGCCCAGTATTTAGGGGCTCTACTCATGGTCTTGGAATAATTATTTGCTTTTTTAATTTGTTCTCTCTCATAAAAATTATTAATGAGCTAGTTATGACAAGTGCTGCTCCCAATAAAGTTAAAACTTTTGGAACTTCACTCCAAATAAAATAACCAAAGAGGATAGCAAACACTAAACTTAAATATTTAATAGGTGTTACGAGTGATGCCTCTGCAAGTCTATAACTTTGAGTTAATAATAAATTAGCAACACTTCCGCATAATCCAAGAACAAAGAATAATATAAAATCTATTAGTGTCGGCATTTTCCAGTCGCCAAAGAAAACTGTAGCTAATCCTAAAAGAGTACAAAGCAATGTAAAATAAAATGCTATCGTATAATTAGCTTCGGTTTTAGATAAGGATCTAACGCTTATAGCTACACAGGCAAAGAATATACAAAACACAATAGGTGTAATGTAGTAATAATTTAAATCAGTAAATGCTGGTTGAACAATTAAAAGCATTCCTAAAAAACCTAAAAAGACAGCTGACCATCTTTTTATCCCAACTCGTTCAGATAAAAAAATAATTGAGGCGATTGTAACAAATATTGGTCCTCCAAAAGTTAAGGATACAACATCAGCTAATGGCAGTTCTCTCAAACCAAAAAATAATGCTATAATAGCAAGAGCTCCACATATTGCTCTGAAAGCGTGAAGTCCTGGTCGTGATGTATGGTAAAAAGAAAATATTTTATCTCTTGGTATAATGAAAAATATTGGAATAAATCCTATAAAAAATCTTAAGAAAAGTACTTGTCCGATAGGGTAATAATCTAACCACTTAACGCAGATATCCATTATAGAGAAGCAAATCACGCTTCCAACCATGTACAATACGCCTATTTGATTTTGTGTTAACAATTTACTATCCTTTCAGCTTCATACTATATTAGATAACTTATGCAGAAATGTACACTTGCACTTGGATGTTTTTGGAAACCTGAGGAAAACTTTAAAAATAAACCAGGAATATTAGAAACTGAAGTAGGATATGCTGGTGGTGCTAAAGCACAAATAACCTATGAAGAAGTATGCACTGGAAACACAGGGCATGCAGAAGTTGTAAGGTTAACTTTCGATGAAAATAAAATTTCTTATAAAAAAATTTTAGATTTATTTTTTAAAATGCATGACCCAACACAAAAAGATATGCAATACCCTGATGTAGGCACGCAGTATAGAAGTGAAATATTTTATGAAACGGAACAACAAAAAAAAGAGGCCACTGAAATTTTAAATGACTTTAATAAAATTTTACAAGGAAAAATACAAACCAATATATCGAAGATAAAAAATTATTGTCGAGCCGAAGAATACCATCAAAAATATATTGAAAAAAATAGATAATGAATCAACTTGTATCCACTAAATGGTTAAATGATAATTTAACTAAAGTAAAAATTTTAGATGCTAGTTGGCATCTGCCAAACGTAAAAAGAGACGCTTTAGAAGAATATCGATTAAATCATATTGCTAATTCTATTTTTTTTGATATTGATAAAAATTCTAACCAAAAAACTAATCTTCCGCACATGCTTCCTTCAAAAGAAGATTGGCAAACTATTGTATCAAATTTAGGAATTAATAATTCTGATCATGTAATTGTGTATGACAATTCTGATGTGTTTAGCTCGTGTAGAATTTGGTATACCTTTTTATACTTTGGGCACAATCCAAATCTTATTTCAGTCTTAGACGGAGATTTTAAAAAATGGAAAAAAGAAAAACGTCCAGTATCTAATGAAATTTTAAATATTAAAAAATCAAATTATACTGCTAATGAAAATTTGTCTTTAGTAATAGATAAAAAACAAATTAATGAAAATATTATAGATAAAAAATTTCAATTAATCGATGCAAGAGGAGAATCGAGATTTTTAGGTTTACAGCCTGAACCTCGTCAAGAACTTAGAAGTGGTAACATTCAAGGTTCTATTAATTTGCCTTTTAACAACCTTATTAATCAAGATAGAACATTTAAAAAAAAAGATGAATTAGTTAACGTCTTTAAATCTAAAGAAATTGAACTTGAGAAAGCTATGGCTTTTACGTGTGGTTCGGGTATTACCGCATGTATTTTAGGTCTAGCTAATTCTATTATAAGTGGTAAAAAACCCATTATATATGACGGCTCTTGGGCAGAGTACGGATTAAAAAACTAAGTATGAAAACTTCTACAAAAATTAAAGGATTTTTAATAATTATTTTTATAGCTATTTTTACAACAATAGCTGCAAGACATTTTATTGGTCTTCATTTTAAGAAAAAATTTAGTGTCAGGCCCGCTCCAGGAGTAATAGTCAATACAGTTGAAAAATCTCTTTTCTATAAAAGTATTGAAACTTTTGGAACTGCTATTGCACAAAATTCAAAAGCTTACAGAGTGCAGGCCAGTGAGGTTGAAGGAAAGATTAATATTGAAAATAGGTTTGTAAAAAAAGGTGAGGTTATCTTAACTTTAAAAGATGGTGAGCAATTAATAGCTGATTTTGCAGGAAAACTTGGAAAGCGAGAAATAGCTCAAGGTGTATTGGGGTCTGAAAGTTTAATTATTACTCTTGACGATTTAAAAAGAATTGTAATTGACATTAAAGTTCCAGAGAATTACGTGGGAGTTCTTAAAACTGGTTTGAAAGCAGAAGTAACTAGTTCTGCTTATAAAAAAATTTTTAATGGAAAAATTGAAACTATCAGTTCTCGTATTGATCCTTCAACAAGATCAATTCTTTCAAGAATAGTAGTTGATAATTCAGACTCTGAAATAATTCCAGGACAATTAATGACTGTAAAAATTATCTATGATGAAATAGATCAGATTGGTGTACCTGAGAGTGCAGTAACAATTCAAGGTAATACTGCTTTTGTTTATACTGTCGATAATGATGTGGTTGAAAAAAGAAATATTGAGATTGGAAAAAGAAATTTTGGAAAAGTTTCTGTTTTATCAGGATTAAATGAAGGTGAAGTTGTGATAGCAGAAGGTGTTTCTAAAGTTAGAGATAAAGCTAAAGTTAAAATTATTACACCTAAATAAATGTTCTTAACCGACCTTTCAATTAAAAGACCTGTTGTAGCCTCTGTAATGAGCTTGATATTGGTAATCTTCGGCTTAGTTACTTTTCAAGATATTCCGACGGATGAACTACCAGATGTTCAGCCGCCAGTTGTTACGATTCAAACAGAATATAAAGGAGCTTCTGCAGAAATTGTTGATACTCAGATTACTCAAAAAATTGAGGACTTTGTAGGTGGCACTCCTGGTTTAGAAACAATTGACTCTTTTAGTGAAGATGAAAGTTCTAGAATTACTCTCACATTCCAAACGAATTTAGATTTAGACGATGTGGCCAACGATGTTAGAAGTTCTGTTTCAAGAGTTTTAGATAATTTGCCTGATGGTGCAGAACAACCTGAAATATTTAAACAAAGCGCAGGTATGAGAACAACTATGTGGTTGTCTTTTAACTCTGATACTATGTCAGATTTAGAACTTACTGATTATGCTGATAGATATTTAACAGATACATTTTCTACTGTTGATGGGGTGGGAAGAGTTAGATTGGGAGGGCAAAGAGAATTATCTCTTAGAGTTTGGCTTGACCCAATCGCGCTTGCCGCAAGAGATTTAACAACACAGGAAGTTGAAGCGGTTCTAAGAAAAGAAAATGTAGAATTTCCAGCAGGAAGAATAGAGTCAAAAGATATAGATTTAACTATCAAACTTAATAAGGCTTATAATAATTTAGATAATTATAAAACTCTACCTCTAAAAAGAGCTGCAGACGGATCAATCATAACTTTATCAGATGTAGCAAGAGTGGAATTGGGAGCAGAATCTACAAGAACTTTATTTAAAGGTAATGGTAAACAAGTAGTAGGAATTGGAATTTATCAGCAATCAGATGCGAACACGATAGCTGTAGCTAAAGGGATTAAGAAAAAAATTGAAGAGCTTAAACCTGGTTTGCCGCCCGGTACAACTCTTGAAGTGTCTTTTGACAGAAGTAATTATATAAGTGCTGCAATTAAAGAAGTTTATAAAACACTCTTTATAGCTTTAATTTTAGTTACAGTAATTATTTACTTATTTCTTGGAAATATAAGAGCACTAATTGTTCCGTTAGTGGCTTTACCAGTTTCGCTAATTTCGACTTTCTTAGCCATATATATTTTCGATTTTTCTATAAATCTTTTTACGCTAATGGCTTTAGTTTTAGCAATAGGAATTGTAGTGGATGATGCAATCGTAATGCTGGAGAACATAGTGAGAAGAATAGAACTTGGTGACACCCCTTTGGTGGCAGCCTATAAAGGGGCCAAACAAGTATCTTTTGCAATTATTGCTACTACAGTAGTTCTTGTAGCGGTGTTCGTCCCTTTAATTTTTATAAAAGGAATTACTGGTGTCCTTTTCACACAAACAGCTATTACACTTGCATCTGCTGTTATTATTTCAAGCTTTGTAGCTTTATCTTTAAGTCCAATGCTTGCAAGTAAATTTTTAAAACAAAATATGAATAAATCAAAAATTGTTTTAAAGTTTGAAAAACTATTAAAAGAATTAACTCATCTATACAAAATTTCATTACTAGGTTGGATAAAGAAAAGAACAACTGTAACTGTATTTTTAATAGCTACACTTGCATTAACTTTGTTCTTTTTTAATTTTACAAAAAAAGAATTAATAGCGCCGGAAGATAGAGGAGCATTCTTTGTAATTGTAAAAGCCCCACAAGGATCTGGTTTTAATTTTACAAAAGATAGAGCTGAAGAAATAGAAAAATTATTATTACCTAATGTAGGTAAAGGTGAATATCGAAAATTGATTATGAGGGTTCCTGGATTTGGTAAATCAGCAAAACAGGTAAATAGTGGATTTATAATTGTCCTCCTCGAACCATGGAAAAAAAGAGACCGTCACGGTGTTAAAATAATGAGGGAGTCATTTGGAAAAATTTCAAAAGTTCCAGGGGTTTTAGCTTTCCCAATAATGCCTCAGGGAATAAGAACAGGTGGAGTTGAAAGTCCGGTACAGTTTGTTCTTTTAGGAAATACATACGATCAACTTATAGAATGGAAAGAAATTATAAAAAAAGAAGCCAGAAAAAATCCTGGGTTAACCTCAATAGAAGATGATTTTGATCTTAACAAGCCTCAATTAAATGTAAAAATAGATCAAAAAAAGGCTGCAGATTTAGGTGTTTCTACGGAAGACATTGGTAAAACCATTGAAACAATTTTTGGCTCGAGACGTGTCACCAATTTTACTAGAGATGGAAAAGAATACTCTATAATCTTACAGGGAGATATTAAAGATAGACAAGAACCAGAGAGTATTAGTAAAGTTTTTGTAAGATCAAAAAATAATAATAAACTCGTTTCTGTATCAAATTTAGTTGCATATGATGAGGAGGGTCAATCACCTTTTCTTGCAAGATATAATAGGCAGAAAGCAGTTACTATTTCAGCTAGGCTTGTAGGCGATTATTCTTTAGATGAAGCACTTAAATTTTTAGTTAATGTGGTGGAACAAAATACGCCTCAAGCAAAAATTGCTTACAAAGGAGAGAGTGAAGAATATAAAAAAACTAATACTGAGCTTTATGTAATATTTGCTCTCGCATTAATTACTGCCTATCTAGCTATGAGTGCGCAGTTTGAAAGCTGGAAACATCCATTTACTATAATGCTTACTGTGCCTATGGCAATATTAGGAGGTTTACTTGGCTTGTTAGTAGTTGGTTCATCTTTAAATGTTTATAGCCAAATAGCCTTAATTATCTTGATAGGTCTCTCAGCTAAAAATGGAATTTTAATTGTAGAATTCGCTAATCAATTACGTAAAGAGGGTAAAAATATTGAGGTGGCTGTTTTTGAAGCTGCTGCTATTAGATTAAGACCCATCCTTATGACAAGTTTATCTACAATTATAGGAGTATTACCTCTAATACTTGGAACAGGTCCGGGAGCTGCAAGTAGGCTTACCGTTGGAATAACTATTTTTGGTGGAATGTTATTTTCTACTTTCTTTACACTTTACGTGATCCCAACAATTTATACAATTGTTGGAAAAAATACTAAAAGAATAGATGCTGTAGAGATCGATTTAAATAAACAACTTAAAAAATAATATATTTGTTTTTATCTAGATTCTTTTTACAAAGAGTTAGTTGTTTTCTGTATTTGTTGGCCATGTCTTTTACTGACTTTGCATAAATTATAGCCTTTTTATCTTTAGAATAATTTTTATAGTCACCCCAACCTTTATAGTAAGCCAAGTATTGTCTGAAAGCATCCTTTTTAGAAATTTTTAAAATTTTGTTTGTTTTATGTATGTACCAACCAATAAAATCTACGGAGTCTTTAAATCTTACTCTTGTTGCAAGGGGGCTATCTGTTTCTCTTTTATATTGCTCCCAAGTACCTTTGACGGCTTGTGAGTAACCAAAAGAACTAGACGGTCTTTTAAAGGGTATGACTTTAAATAACTTTTCTCTCGGAGGTTTTGCTAGCCAATCAAAATCGCTTTCCTTTTTTACAAAAGCTAATTGTAAATGTATTGGTGCACCCCATTTTTCATATGATGCTTTTGCATGTTTATACCAAAGATATCTTTCCTCAAAGATTGCGCAGCTATTTTGAGTATTTTTAGGAATTGAAGAGCAAGCCGTAAGAACGAAAAAGATGGAGATTATTAAAATTTTATTAAAAGGAATCACTTAAAAAGTTATACTAAAATTTAATTAAGTTTTCGCCACTTTTCCGGTCTATCAAAAGACCCTTTCCATATTCCAAGCTTATTTTCTTTTGCATATTTTTCATCTCCTACATAATTTTTAGAATATCTCTTGTAAGCTACTGCATATCCGCTTCTAACCATCCATTTGTTAAGGTTTATACTATCTTTATAACAAGTAGCTAAATACCTTTGGTACCTGTCTTTTGAAGAAGAAATACATTTTATTTTGGATTTGCTAATCTTGTTAATGAGTTTTTCTTTTGAGATAACTCCACACCTATATTTCTTACTTAGATTAGCCCCAACAATAGCTGAAACTTTTAAAAAAGTTTTTTGACATTTTTGTCTAATTTCTGGAGCATCTATTCCTTCAAGTCTAATCTTTTTGGATTTAATATGAACAGTATCTCCGTCAATTACTTTAGCAAAACCATAAATTTCAGTTGCGCTTAAGGTATTTAAAAAAGAATAAAATATTATCAATTTTAATAAAAATTTCTTCATTTTATAATTTTTTTTAATAATAAAACTATAATTACTCCAAACATGTTTGCTAATAAGTCATAATATTCGAAAGCTCTATTGGGTACAATAAAATGTAAAATTTCCAAAATAAAAGCTACAAAAAGAATAATCTTATAATCTGTAAAAATATTATTTACTCTAGTTTTGATAGCCGTTGCTAATATTGTAATATAACTAAAATATATAAAATGATTAATTGAGGTGCCAATTGGATTGGGTATTAAATTCGGTTGTTGTCCTAAATTTCCATAAAGAAAGTAACCAATTAAACTTCCAGGAAATAAATAAAGAACGAATAGTATAACTAATGAAAAATAATATATATATTCTAAAAGTTTAAATATAATATTTTTCATTACCAGTTTAATATAGTACATAATAACTGTTTTAACTATTATGACTAAATTAATTCTTACAAGACATGGCCAAAGTGTTTGGAATGCTGAAAATAGATTTACTGGCTGGGTGGACGTGGATTTGTCCGAAAAAGGTATTCTCGAGGCAGAAAAATCAGGCCAGATCATTAAAGATTTGAATATTAAAATAGATATTTCCTATACGTCATATTTAAAAAGGGCTATTAAAACGCTCACAACTATTCTTCAAAAAAATAATTTAGAACTTAAGTTTAATACTGCGTGGCAGCTTAATGAAAGACATTACGGTTCTCTTACTGGCTTAAATAAAGAAGAAACTAAAAAAAAAATTGGGGAAGAACAATTTAAAAAATACAGAAGATCTTGGGACATAGCTCCTCCGCCGATGGAAGAAAAAAGTGAATACCAAAAACTATTTAGCCCTTTGAACGCCAGTATACCCACGGGCATGACACCTTTTACTGAGTCTTTGAAAAGTACATACGATAGAGTTGTGCCTTTTTATGAAAATGAAATTAAGAAAAATCTCTCGGAAAATAAAAACGTTTTAGTTTCCGCTCATGGAAACTCACTTAGAGCTCTTTGTAAATATTTGTTAAATATATCTGATACAAAGATAAATGAGCTGGAAATACCGACTGGGAATCCTTTGGTAATAGAATTTACAGATGGTTTAAAAATTGAAGAATATTATTACCTAGATAAAAGTAGAGCTAAAGATATTATTTTTAATCAGTAATATTAAGACTAGAAATTTTTTTATACATTTCAAAAGTATTTAAATGATAAAATTTTTGATTACTCTCTAAACCCTGTAAGTTCTCATCTTCTATTAAATTATTCCATATTTTATTCATGGAAAAAACCTTTGATTTTTCCTCAACTAAAAAACTTCTATTAGTTATATGAAGACCTGTGAATATAAATTGATTTTCATTACCTTTTGAAATTTTTCCATTCTTTAGATTAAAATCGCCATTAAAAGAAGGATCAATAGATAAATCCTTATTTACTAGTAAAAGACTTGGTTTGTTATTTTGAAAATATATTTTTTCAAGGTTTTTAATCTCTTCTAAATAACGCTTGCTCCAAACTGTATCAGGATTAATTACAAAAAAAGGATTATCATTAAAGTTTTTAGTTCCTTCGAGAACTCCTCCACCTGTATCTAAAAGCAGATCTACTTCGCTTGAAATACTAATCTTGGTTTTAAAATTTTTATTTTTTAAAAATGATTGAATTTGTTCTGGAAGATAATGAATATTAATACTTATTTCCGTAACCCCATGATTAACTAGTAAATTGATTGCTCTTTCTATTAAACTTATATTATTTATTTCTAATAATGGTTTTGGAGTTTTAAGAGTTAAAGGTTGCATTCTTTTTCCTAAACCTGCAGCTAAGACCATTCCATGTTTGATATTCATATTTTACTCAACTTTTTTAATTTTTTTATAGGTAAATATTTATAAAATAATATCTTTAAATTTTTAAAAGCTGGGTTTTCCAATCTTTTTTCAATCAATAACCATGTGTAAGGTAAAAATCTAAGATAGTTATCTTTATTATCTCTTTTAAATAACCGCACAAAAATTCCCAAAATTTTTAAATTTCTTTGTACTGATAAAATATCAAAATCATTTTTTAATTTTTCTATTTTCTCTTTTTTAAATTTTGAATTCTTATGATAGAAATTTAATAAATCATTTTGTAATTTACCGGGTAATTTTATCCTCACGTCGTCAATTAAAGATGCTATATCGTATAAAGGGTTTCCAATAATAGCATCTTGGCTATCAATTAATCCTAATTTGTTTTTGTTCATCATAATATTTGAAACATGAAAATCTCTATGAACAAAAGTGTCATTTCTATAAATTAATTTTTTATAAACTGTATTTAACTCAGTTCTTAACAGTCTTTTTATCATGCTTATTTTTTTACTTTTAAGAAAATATTTTAAATACCAATCAAAGAATAAATCAGATTCTTTATGAAGATTTGATAATGTATATTTTGGAATTTTAATTTTAAACTTATCTAATTTATAAACCTTTTTAATTTTTATTTTTTGTATTTTGATTAATAACTTTATTAAGGACTTATATTCCTTTAATTTATTTTTTTTGGAAACAATGTAATCATAGAAGGATTTTTCTCCTAGATCGGATATTTCTATCATATTATTTTTATAGTGATTACTTAACAATTTCGGAGCATTAATTTTGTTCGCATTTAATATATTATTTACAACGGCATAAACTGCTAAATTTTTAAATTTATCTTTTTTAGCTGAGACAATGATTGAGGTGCTTTTATTTTTCTTTAATCTATAAAATTCTCTAAAAGAAGCGTCTCCTGAGATTTTTTTTAACTTATAATTCATTTGCAAAACTTGCCCATTTATTTAAACCAACAAATTCAATCTCTCTTTCATTTTCATTTTTCACATATTTTAAATAAATTTCTAATTTATTATCTAGTGGTATTTGAATTAAGTCTGGCCACTCTATAATTTTAATTGATTCTTTATTATCGTTAAAGATACCTAGGTGATCTAATTCTTCAGCTTTTTTTATTCGATAAAGGTCATAATGCATAATTTTGAGATCTTTAATATCGTATTCATATAATAAATTAAAAGTAGGACTTAAAACTTCTGTTTCTTTAAGTTCTTTTTGTTTTTGTAAATTATTAATTAAATGTCTTGTAAATGTAGTTTTTCCTACACCGATTTCACCAATTAAAAATATACAATCTCCCTTTTCTAATTTTTGTGAAATTACTTTAGAAATTTTATTTAAATGGTCTAAGGATTTAACAATCATTAGCTACTATTAGTAGCGATAAGTATCCGGTTTAAATGGTCCTGATGGTTTAACGCTAATGTAATCTGCTTGGTCATTTGACATTTTTGTAAGTTTTGCTCCTACTTTTTCTAAGTGAAGCATTGCAACTTTTTCATCGAGATGTTTAGGTAAAACATAAACTTTCTTTTCATATTTAGATGAGTTATTCCACAGCTCTATTTGTGCAATTACTTGGTTCGTAAAAGAGGCACTCATTACAAAACTAGGGTGACCAGTCGCGCAACCTAAGTTCACTAATCTACCTTCCGCTAAAAGAATAATTCTTTTTTTGCTAGGTAATTCAATTTCATGAACTTGTGGTTTGATTTCATCCCACTTATAATTTTTAAGGGCTTCAACCTGAATTTCATTATCAAAGTGGCCGATGTTACATAATATAGCTCTATCTTTCATATTTCTCATATGATCTGCTGTAACAATATCTTTGTTTCCAGTTGCTGTAACAACTATATCCGCATCTTTAATTGCATCGTCCATTAAAACAACTTCGTAACCTTCCATGGCTGCCTGGAGAGCGCATATAGGGTCGGTTTCAGTTACCATAACTCTTGCGCCTGCTTGACGTAATGAAGCTGCACTTCCTTTACCTACATCACCAAAGCCAGCAACAATTGCAACTTTACCTGACATCATAACATCGGTTGCTCTTTTAATACCGTCAACTAAACTTTCTCTACATCCATACAAGTTATCAAATTTAGACTTTGTGACCGAGTCATTTACATTAATAGCTGGAATTAATAATTCTTTCTTAGTTTCCATTTTTTTCAAAGCTAAAACACCAGTAGTGGTTTCTTCTGAAACACCCTTAATATCTTTTAATAAATCTTTATATTCTTTATGCATTAAAGCTGTAAGGTCGCCACCATCATCAAGAATCATATTAGGTTTCCAATCTTTTTTACCTTCTATAGTTTGTTTTACACACCACCAATATTCTTCTTCGGTTTCACCTTTCCAAGCAAATACTGGAATTCCTGCTTTTGCTATTGCTGCAGCTGCATGATCTTGCGTAGAAAAAATATTGCACGAAGACCATCTAACTTCTGCACCAAGATCCACCAATGTTTCAATTAATACTGCTGTTTGAATCGTCATATGTAGACAACCTAAAATTTTTGCACCTTTTAAAGGTAGCTTTCCTTTATACTCTTTACGCAGAGCCATAAGTCCTGGCATCTCAGTTTCGGCCAATGAAATCTCTTTTCTTCCGAAATCTGCTAAGTTGATGTCTTTTACTTTATAATCTTCAGCCATATTGACGATGTTATTATCAACTATAATTATTCATAGCAAGAAAGAATGCTAAGAAAATTTAGGAAATAATACCTCTACTTGGGCTCCTTTAGTGTTTAATCTATTTGATGCTGCAATAGTGCCATTATGGAGTTGAACTATATTTTTTACAATATTTAAACCTAATCCAGAATGTTTTCCAAAACTTTTTGGTCTATTGCTATAAAATCGTTTAAAAATCTTTTCAGGAGATGATTCGGAAAATCCTGGCCCTTCGTCCTTTATTGTCATTAATAAATTGTTAGCAGTTTCCTCAATTCTTATCTCGATTTTTTGATTGTCTTGGCTAAATGAAATTGAGTTATCTAATAAATTTGCAACAACTTGCTCTAATCGATTACCTATACCAAGAATGTAATGTCCATTCTTAGAACTTGTTCCATCGCTAATAGTAATCTCTATTTTTTTATTTTGATTGATTAAATCTTGTTTAAAATCTTCTACTACACTATTAATAATTTCGATTAAATTAGTTTTGCTCATTTTTTCTCTAGATAATGATGCCTCGTCTTTAAGCATTTGAGAATAATCTGTAATCAATCTCTCTATACGCTCTACATCGTGATTAATTATCTTTAATAATTTTTCACTTTCATTTTTTTCTGTTGTTTTATCTAATAATTCTGATGCACTCTTTAGTGATGCTAAAGGATTTCTTATTTCATGTGCTAAGTCATTTGAAAATGTTTCAGCTCTGTGTGTTCTTTGTTGTAATTCTTTAGTCATCTCATCAATTGATTGTGTCAATTTTCCTATTTCATCATCTCTAATGAAAACTTTTTTCATATCTAAATTATGATTTGATTTTTTTTTAATAGCATCACTAAATCTCACTAATAGACCAATAGGTTTTAAAATATATTTGTTAAGAAATAGTGAAAAGATTAAAATTACGATCGCTACAGCTATCATAGTCCTAACAATAAATGCTTTTCTCTCTTTTACAGCTGTAAGAATATCATTTGCTTGTTCTGATACTACAATGTAGCCTATATCATTCTCTTGAAATTTTATTTTACTCAAAGTACTAACAAAAAAATTATTTTTATCATCATCTGTTAATGTCATAATTTCATCGTCGTATTTATTAACTATAATGTCTTTAATTTCATCTTTTTGTTCTTCTTCGAGTCTATCTTCTATCTCGGGAGTAATTTTATCTCCTCCTAAAGTTTCTTCGAATATAATATCTGATCTACTAAAAACAGTTTGATCTAAATCTAGTATGTTTGTATCCCCTATAAGATTTCCAGATAAGTCATAAAATTGAACACGATCTAAACTTTGAAATAAAAATCTAGTAGATAATAAAAACTCTCTTATACCTTCTTTGGTATACTCAATTTGAAGTCTTTCTAAATTTTCTTTTGTATTATTTATTACAACTCTATGATTGGATGATCTCTCGTTTACTAGTGTCGGCTGAATTGCCTCAAGATATATAATTGTAAAAAGCCCTAGAACAGAGAAAACTGTAAAATTAAAAAGTAAAAACTTCTTTAAAATGGAAGCTGATTTTTTTTGTTTCATTAACTAACATTCCATCTATACCCACTTCCATATCTAGTTTCAATTGCAGAAAATTTTTCATCAACCTTTTTAAACTTTTTTCTAATCCTTTTGACGTGGCTATCAATCGTTCTATCTTCGATTTCAGTATTCTCCTTGTAGGCAATGTCCATTAAGTGGGCTCTTTCTTTTATAACACCTGGTCTTTTAGCCAATTCTTTCACAATTAAAAATTCTGTAGTTGTCAGTTTATCGGGTAAAGCTTTACCGTTCCATTCGCATTCTAATTGAGCGGGATCTAGTTTTAGTTTTCCATGACTGATTATATTTTTAGTATCATCCACAACATTATTTTTTTTTCTAAGTTGTACTCTTATTCTTTCAATTAATACTTTTGTAGAAAAACCTCCTGACTTTTTAACAAAATCATCGGCACCTAATTTTAGACCTAGCAGTTCATCAACCTCGTCATCTTTAGAAGTTAAAAAAATTATTGGTATTGACATTTTTTTCTTTAATTTCTTAAGCAATTCTTCACCGTCCATTCTTGGCATTTTAATATCTAGGACAGCTAAATCTGGAGGATTTCTTGTTAAACCAATTAATGCTGACTCACCATCAATATAAGTCTGAACTTTAAACCCTTCTCTCTCAAGAGCCATGCTTATTCCGGTAAGAATATTTCTATCATCATCAACTAATGCTATTGTTTGTGACATAATTTTATTCTCCTAATCTTATTGTCAAAATTTAGGCGTTTAATGGGCCTCTCCCCAATTGTTACCCGAATTAATACTAACTTCTAGTGGTATTGAAAACATATGATGATCAGAGCTTGAAACAGATACCATGGCATCCTTTATAATTTTTTTGACTGAGTCTTCATCTTTTTTTTGACACTCAAAAATTAATTCATCATGTATCTGAAGTAACATTTTTGCATTTTGTTTTGTCTCCAAAATTTTATCTATTTTAATCATTGCTAAACGAATTATATCTGCTGCCGATCCTTGTATGGGCGCATTAATTGCTGCTCTTTCTTGAAAACTTCTGACACTAAAATTTTTATCATTAATACCTCTAAGATGAATTCTTCTTCCAAAAATGTTTGTAACATAGCCCTGCTTTCTACAAGTCTTAACAGTTGAATTCATATAGTCTTTTATTTCTGGGAATTTTTTAAAATAAGCATTAATAAAATCTTGAGCTTCGTGGTTAGCTACGGCAATTTGTTTAGCAAGACCATATTGTGTGATCCCATAAATTATTCCAAAATTGATTGCCTTTGCTTTTCGCCTAAAATCATCTGATACTTTATTAATTGGAACATCAAACACTTGGCTGGCTGTTAAAGAATGAATATCCTGATTATTTTGAAATGCTTTTTTTAACTCTTTTACATCAGCCATATCTGCAAGTATTCGCATTTCAATTTGATTATAATCTGCGGAAATAAGAATATTATCTTTTTCAGCTATAAATGCTTTTCTAATTTCTTTACCGTCAGGGGACTTTATAGGAATATTCTGTAAATTTGGGTCACTAGACGCCAGTCGTCCAGTATTAGTTGCTGCTAATAAAAAAGAAGTATGAACTCTTTTGGTTTTTTTGCTTATGTGTTCTTGTAAGGCATCTGTATAAGTGCTTTTCAATTTAGATACTTGCCTCCACTCTAATATCAAATTGGGGAATTTATGACCTGTTAAAGCTAAATCTTCCAAAACCTTGGCGCTAGTTGCTAAACTTCCTTTTTTTGTTTTTTTTAGCTTTGCTATCTTTAACTCATTATAGATTATTTCTCCTAATTGTTTTGGTGAACCAATATTGAATTTTTTTCCTGAAACTTTGTATATATCCTTTTCAATTTTCAATAATCTTTCCTCAAATTTTTTAGAAAGTTTTTTTAAATAAATATTATCAACTTTAATTCCATTAGTTTCCAATTTTGACAGAATTTTAATCATTGGTTTTTCAAAAACTTCATAAATTTTTTCTAATTTTTCCTCCGAAACTCTTTCAGACAAAATCTCATATAATCTCAAAGTTATGTCTGCATCCTCAGCCGCATATTCAGTTGCTGCTTTTAAATCAACTTCTGAAAAATTTAGTTGTTTTTTTCCAGTTCCAACCAAATCTTTATAAGAAATTGTTTTATGCCCCAGATGTAGTTCTGATAAAATATCCATATTATGTCGGTTATTTCCTGCGTCTAAAGTATATGATAACAACATTGTGTCATCGACAGGATTAAGTTCAATTCCGTTATTTTTGAAAATTATAAAATCATATTTTATATTTTGACCTACTTTTTTAATACTAGGATCTTCAAGAATTACTTTTAGTTTTTTTAATACAACATCTTTTTTTAAACTTTTGACATTTTTATGATCAAGAGGGATGTAATAAGCTTTGTTAGCTGCATAACTTACAGAAACACCAATCAGATTTGCTTCTTGAGGATTTAATGAGGATGTCTCTGTGTCAACTGAGATTACTGATTTTTCATTTAATTTTTTAATTAACTCATCTAAATCTTTTTCTTTCAATATGTTTTGATATGATTTGGTGTTTATCTTTGATGTTTGTTTTAAAGAGATTGGGTCTTTAAGTTCTTTATTTTTGGACTCACCATAAAAGCTAATAGCCTGACTTAATAACCGATTGAACTCCATATCTCTTAAAAATTCATAAAGTTTGTCTTTATTTATGTCCTTAATTATAAATTCATTCGGTTCATTTTTAACTGGCACATCATCTTTTAAAGTAACTAATTTTTTACTTAGCTCTGCTTTATCTTTGTTTGATAAAAGTGTTTCTCTTCTTTTGTTTTGAGGAATTTCAGATGCTTTATTTAATAAGTTTTCTAAATTCTTATATTTATTTATTAATTCAGCAGCAGTTTTTACTCCTATTCCAGGAACACCTGGCACATTATCCGAACTATCACCGGCAAGAGACTGAACATCAATAACTTGATGAGGTTTTACCCCAAATTTTTCTAATACTTCTTTTTCTCCAATTACTTTACTTTTCATTGGATCGAATAATCTGATTTTATTTGAAACTAATTGCATTAAATCTTTATCAGAAGAAATTACAGTTACTTTTGCTCCAGCCTCTGTAATTTTTTTGGCATAAGTTGCTATTAAATCATCAGCTTCATAATTCAAAAGTTCAATTGATGGTAAATTAAATGCTTCAACAGACTTTCTGATGTATTCAAATTGAGGAGCAAGGTCATCAGGCGCTTCAGCTCTATTGGCTTTGTAATCACTATAAATTTCATTTCTAAAATTTTTTCTTGCTGAGTCAAATATAACAGCAAAATGAGTTGGTTTGTGTTTTGAGTCGTCGGATCTAGCATCCTCTAAAAGTTTAAATAACATGGAACAGAAACCGCTAACAGCTCCTGTTGGTAAGCCGTCACTCTTTCTAGATAGAGGGGGTAAAGCATAGTACGCTCTAAAAATATATCCTGAACCGTCTACAAGGTAAAAATGATCTGTTTTTTTTAATGAACTCATATATATATATTACATTGAATCCTTTCCCAGGATTAAAAAAACTATGTCTAAAAATGCTTTAACTGTTGAAAATCTCAACAAAATTTATTTAAACTCTAAAACAAAAAAAGAAAACAAAGCACTTACGAATTTAACCTTTGAAGTTAAACAAGGAGAGGTATTTGGTCTGCTAGGTCCTAATGGAGCGGGAAAAACAACATTCTTAAGTATTTTAGGAGGAACAGTAATCAAAACGTCGGGCCATGTAAATGTGTGGGGATTTGATTTAGATAAAAATCCTAGACAAGTAAGAGCCTCTATAGGAATTGTTCCTCAAGAGGTAAATTTAGATGCTTTTTTTAGTCCTAGAAAGTTATTGGAATTACAAGCAGGTTTATATGGAATAACTAAAAAAGATAGAATTACAGACTTAATTTTAAAGATGGTAGCATTAGAGGATAAAGCAAATGCTTATTCTAGAAGTTTATCGGGTGGTATGAAAAGGAGATTGCTTATTGCAAAAGCAATGGTTCATCAACCTCCAATATTAATTTTAGATGAACCTACAGCTGGAGTAGATGTTGAATTAAGAAACAACCTTTGGGATAATGTTAAAGAATTAAATAAAGAAGGGGTTACAATTATTTTAACTACTCACTATCTTTTAGAAGCACAAGAAATGTGTGATCGAATAGCTATTATTGATAAGGGAAATTTAGTTGCGCTTGATACAACAGAAAAACTTTTAGAAAGAATTCAAGCAAAAAAAATAAATTTTAAAGTTGAAAGTGTAGACATAAATATGTCTTTAGCCATGACAGGTATCCAGTTTAAGATCATTTCTAAAAATTTAATTACAGCGGCCTATGAGAAAAGTTCTCTTAATTTTGGTGAAATAGTTAATTATTTTAATAAAAACAACATAAAAATTGTAGACATTTCTACTGATGACGGTGATTTAGAGGATGTTTTTGTTCAATTGACAAAACACTAGATTTTAATGAAAAAAAAGTTAAATTGATTATATGGAATTAGTAAAAAGCTTAAAACAATCAAAATTAATTAAATGCATCTTCTTTGCATTAATGGGTAGCATTGCTTTAGCCATCTCTTCAAAAATAAAAATTCCATTCTATCCTGTTCCAATGACGATGCAGACTTTAGTGGTTCTTATGATTGGAATTGCTTTTGGATGGAAAATTGGATTAGCGACTGTGTTTTTGTACTTATTCGAGGGGATGATAGGATTGCCTGTTTTCTCTGGTACGCCGGAAAAAGGAATGGGATTAGCTTACTTTACTGGACCTACAATGGGATACTTATTAGGTTTTCTTGTTGCAGTTTATATTTCAGGAAAGTTTAATTATGACAGTAATTTGTTTAAAACTTTTTTTAAACTTTTGTTTGCTACAAGTTTTATCTATTTAATGGGTATGGCTTGGTTAGGTAGTTTAATAGGTTGGGATAAGCCAATCTTTACACTAGGCGCACAACCGTTTTTATTAGCAGAACTATTTAAAATTCTTATTGCAACTTTAGCAATTCATCAGATTAAAAAAATAAATAAATTAATTTAATTTTATCGAGGTGATCTTTTAGAGAGAATTCTTTGCAGGGTTCTTCTGTGCATTTTAAGTCTTCTAGCAGTTTCAGAAACATTTCTATTACATAATTCAAATACTCTATGAATATGTTCCCACTTAACTCTATCTGCAGACATTGGGTTTTCTGGTGGTTTAGCTTTCGACTCAGGTGAAGCTAATAATGCCGACTCAACATCATCTGCATCGACTGGTTTAGCTATATAATCTATTGCTCCTGCCTTAACCGCTGCTACAGCTGTAGGTAGATTCCCGTATCCCGTTAACATTACTATTCTGCTATCTTTTTTATTTTTTGAAAGTTCTTTAACAACATCTAAGCCGTTTCCATCCTCAAGCCTGAGATCAACACATGCAAAACTTGGGGGCGTTGCTTTAACAATATTAAGGCCTTCAGCCACTGTTTTAGCCTCTTTTACTTGAAAACCTTTCTTTTCCATGGCTCTTGCAAGCCTACCTCTTAGTGGATCATCATCGTCCAAGATAAGCAAGGTTTTATCTGCAAAATCAGACAGCTTTAGCTGCTCTGGAATATTTTTTTGTGTCCTCATACAACATATATATGGGAGCTGTGAACAAAATTACAACATCTTATTAAGGCTTTTTTTTCTTTACATGGAGTCAAAAAAACTTTAAACGCAAATTAATCAAGGTTTTTTTTATTAAATTTTTTTAAAAAACCTTTGTGTAAACTAACGGGGGACACATGAAATGCGAAAATTTAAGTCGGTTAACGAACTAGTTAACACACTAAAGCCAGATTATCCCGTATACTGCATACGGAGTGAAGAAATAAAAAAATCTGTAAAATTCTTTAAAGAAAATTTTCCAGGCAAAATTCTATACGCAGTAAAAACTAATTCTCACGAAAAAGTTATTAAACAAATAATTTCAAATGGTATAAATGATTTTGATGTTGCTTCCTTGAATGAGATTAAGCTAATTCATAAAATTAATCCCAAAATGAATCTTCACTTCATGCATACTGTTAAAAGTAAAGAAAGTATTTCATCAGCTTACTTTAATTATGGAGTAAAAAGTTTTTCTTTAGATAATAAAGATGAGCTAAGAAAAATACTCGAAGCAACTAACCAAGCCAAAGATTTAAAATTATTTGTACGAATTGCAATTTCAAATGAGCATGCTGAAATCGATCTATCAAGAAAATTTGGTGCTCTACCCTCTGAAGCTTTGGGTCTAGTAAGATTATGTAAAGAGCATTCAAAAAAATTAGGAATAAGTTTTCATGTTGGTTCACAATGTATGCATAAAATATCTTACACTAAAGGTATTAAAGAAATAGAAAATATAGTTAAGAAAACAAAAATTATTCCAGACATAATTAATTTAGGCGGAGGTTTTCCTGCTATTTATCCTGATTTAAAACCGGAACCTTTAATTAATTACATGGAGGAAATTAAAAAAAGTCTTTCAAATTTAAAATTGGATAAATTACCTGAAATTATTTGTGAACCAGGAAGAGCAATTGTTGCTGAAAGCGGTTCGACAATCGTAAAAATTATATTAAGAAAAAAACAAAGTCTTTACTTGAATGATGGAACTTATGGTACCCTGTTTGATGCGGGAGTACCAAACTTTGTACTACCAACTAAAATGATTACTGATGGAAGAATTCAATCAAAAAAATTAACCGCATTTAATTTCTTTGGTCCAACTTGTGACAGTTTAGATTATATGAAGGGGCCTTTTCTTTTACCTAATAATATTAAAGAGGGAGATTATATAGAGTTAGGCCAACTTGGTGCTTATGGTTTAACTTTTAGAACTAATTTTAATGGGTTTTACTCAAATGAAATTTTTGAAGTTAACGATAAACCAATTATGTCATTATATGAAGAATCAAACGATAAAGTTGATTCTTTAGTTGCTTAATGGACAAAAAAAATAGTCCTAATATTGGACATAATAAAAAATCACTTCTTAATAGTCCGGTAGAACATATAGACATTAAAGCATTTGATGCGCGTAAGA